>JABXNS010000027.1_pt1 | contig 85958 bp, 89 predicted proteins | sample 7301101 | NCBI WGS metagenome assembly JABXNS01 (sample SAMN14449646, study PRJNA615230) | soil metagenome | isolation source: soil from bare, unvegetated metal-rich iron-sulfur acidic spring small-cell... | place: Canada: Paint Pots Mound, Kootenay National Park, BC | collected 2017-05-25 | reverse complement strand
GCGCTGCAGGCACCGGTTGTCAAAACAACGCAGCCACGCAGAGGCCCACGTTTGCAACCGGCGATACCTACCGGCTCTACGCGGCGACATATGACTACCCGATGTTTGAAGCTTCCCCGCCGGGAAACACACAACAGGCACCGGCTATCACGGGCGGAGCCGCGACGAGTAACCAAGCGGACATCACGACGTCGGCGTCCTTCACGAGTAGCTACTAGCTGCTTAGCAGGCGCGAAAGCGTAAGGGCCCGGAGAAATCCGGGCCCTTTTGTTTTGGGTAAGAGCATTCCAATGCAAGAAATTGTGCTGGTGATAGCAGAGCCGATCGAACCGGAGGAGCGCCGCGTCGTTCTTCCGATTCGGGTCAGTCAACGACCCCGCGATTATTTTGCCTCGGCGTGCTTGCTGGCTTTTATGGGATTCTTCTGGGTTCTCGTTTTCAGCTTACGGTTTTTTGTTCAGAGCCACCATCTGCGCTAGCGCGCTTCCGCGCCGTTTTTCTCCGGAGCGATCTCACCCCGCACGGTGCGCAGGCGCCGAGCATCGGCGGTCAGCTCCTGGAGCTCGCGAACATAAAAAGCGATGAGACGGCGGTCGATGTCGCGGCCGAGATTTTCGTGGATGATCCGCTGCAGATCACGCTCCATCTGATCGACCGGCGGAGGCGCCGGGAAACGGGAATATTCCGCAGCGAGATCCTTAATGCTGCGCCAAACCCGATCGGGAGCGCCGGGACCATCCATTCATGGTCCTATGCCCACGATAGGTACAAATAAAACAGAGCGCTACGCGCGGCGATTGGATTCGGCGATGCCGCCCATGTACATTAAGATAGTGACCACGATGCCCATGGCAGCGATGAGCAGGACGATGGCTTCGTTCATGGCGTCGGGATTAGCCGCCGGGTCCCGGCGTTACTGCGGGAGCGTGATGCGGTATGCCGCGACCTTGCCGTCGGAATCGAAGCGCACGATGACCGGAGCGGTGCCTTTGGTGAAGTTCGCCCGGTACGTGTACTCGTTCTTGAGCCCATCGTTGCTGACGTAGGTGAGCCCCTTGTAGTCCCCAAGCTTGTGGAGCTTGTCGGAGAGCATCCCCACCTGCGCTCGGGTCACCTGTTTCCTCAGCGCCGCGTCGAAATTTTGCGTGACGGCTGCGTCGTCGTTATTGTAGACGGCTTTGGTCACTCCGTCGGCCTGTTTCTGGGCGTCGGCGGCCGGCGAGCCGCAACTCGCCAAGGCCGCACTGAGAACGAAGCACGCGAGCGCGCGTGCGGCGTACACTAGATCTGGCCCCACCCGTAGGAGACCATCGACACCTGTTTTGGCGGACCGTAGGCCGCGGCCGCTACGCGCGTTCTCGGCTGAGTTCCGAAGCCGCTCTGCATGGCCGTCTGGCCGCGCTGCTGCACGATGACCGAGTGCTGATAGGCTACTTCCCGCTTGAGATCGACGATCTCGGCGAGCGCGTTATTGTAAGCGGTCCGTTCGCTGCTGTAGGCCGCCTGCATGTTGCTGTTCTCTGATTGGAGCGCAGCCTGCCGGCGCGCGTCTTCAGCGTAGCGCTCGTGCACTTTCCGGTTGTGCTGAATGATCAAGTAGGTCGCCAAACCGGCTCCCAGGAGTATATTGCGCGTACTGGCCGCGCCGTCGGCGAGGGCGGCGGAGGGGGCCGCGGCTGCCAGCATGGCTGCCATGGTCGCTCCGGCGATCGCTCTTTTCCATATCATCATTCCTCCATTGTTCCCTTCCCGGAGGCGAATCACGGGCAGGCGGCTGCCAGCTGAGCGCAAAATCCACCGCGTGGTTCATACGGAAGAGCGTCTTTCGCTCGACGACGGCGCGCAAACGACGCTCGAGCGCTGGGGAGACCGGGGCCCCGCGATTCTTGCCATCCACGGCATGACCGGCTCGCGTAAAGCATGGGAGCAGCTGGCCGCTCATTACGGCTGCGAGGCCCGAATTTATGCTTACGACCAACGCGGGCACGGCGACGGGCCGCCCGACGGTCCGATGACGCTTCACCGGTCGCTGCTCGATCTCTATATTGTCATGTCCGCAATTCCCGAAGGCGTAGATACGCTGGTTGGACATTCATGGGGCGGCGCGATCGCCATACTCGGCGGGCGCCGTTTCGACTGCAACCGCGTCATCGCGATCGATCCCATGATCCGGCAGGCGGATGCAGCATGGTACGACGCATTTTTGCGCTCCTTGAAAAAGCAGAAACTTCCGTCCAAAGCGATTAAGAAATTGCGCGACGAAAATCCGCCGGCGATGTGGGATTTGCGCGCGGACCTCGAGCGTTACCCGAAACCTTTGCTGCTGGCCGTCGGCGAAGGCCCGGAGAGCCTGTTTGCGCTCGACGATATGAAGTTCGTGCGCGAACGCGGCGGCCCCAACGTTGCGCTGCGGGTCTTCGAAGGACAGGGACACAACCTGCACCGCACCGATTTCGATCGGTTCGCGCGCGAATTCGATACTTTCTTGGCGCGCACACCCTAAAACATGCCGGCGGCGCCGGGCGGAGCGGCGGGCGTCCACTGGGGCGAGCAAACGCGCATATAGTCGGCGGCCGGCGCCGCCGCGCAAGGTCCCGGCACGTCTCCTCCCGTCGGTCCGCTCGTGCCGGAGTCCGCATTTTTTTCGGTATCGAACAGCGCCCAGCTGTAACCACCGTCGAAACTCTCGAAGTAGCGCGACGTGATCGCTTGCAGCCAATGGTACTGAGGCCATTCGGCGTTCGAGCAGGCGGCATGGCCGGGACAATCTTCCCAATGCCCCATGACTTGCGCCGTTACTATCACCGCCGTTAAACGGTCGCGGGGCGGCGAGCTGGATGGTGAAGGCGTATACCTGAGCACAACCGTGAAGCCGCTTGGCGCCGTTTGCGTCGAAAGCTGCAGCTCGCGCGTAAAGTGCGCGGAGCGCAAACGCACGTACGTGATCTGGTTGCCGCCGGCAATCCATGGTTGCGCAGGATCGAACCGAACCGCGGCCGGATGGAGCTCGGCCCTCGATACAGCGCCGAATAGACGGGCGACTGCGGATCTTGCAGCGCGGTGATAGGATAGGTTCGCGCGAAAAAATCGTCGACGCCGGCAATTGGAGCGCCGTCCGCCAGGGGCGCGCCGCCGGATTGTGCATAAAGCAGACGTTGAATTCGATGGTTCGCTCTATCGTAGCAATAGGCCCAAAAATGCGCGCGGTTCTGCGTGTCGCGCAAGAAGAAGTCGAGCTCGTGTCCGTCCGCATTAGACGAGCCGTATACATCGAGCTGCGGCGAGAAGATAGCCCAAGCCGAGTCTTCCTCGGCCTCAAGCCGATCCGACAGCGATCCGATCGCCGTTTCCGCCATCCGCGTTTGCGCAAGCGATGTATTCCATCGGAAGGCCGCAGCGATCGACGACAAGACGAAAAATCCGATCGCGGTGACGATCGCTAGGGCGACGGCCGTTTCCAGCAGCGTAAATCCGCGCTGCGAGCGCTGCACGCCATCGACAAGTGCCCCTCAAGCGGCCGCCGAAGCCCTCGGGATGTCGATGTTCGTCGAAAAGCGGGGCACTCTCGTGCTCGCCGCGGCAATTCTCGGCTCTGGAATGGCGCTGCTCGACGGAACGGCGGTAAACGTCATCCTTCCGCTCGTTCAGCGCGACCTGCACGCGGGCGCGCAGTTCGTTCAATGGGTTGTCGAGGGATACGCGCTGTTCGCATCGGCGCTCATACTCGTGGGCGGTGCGCTCGGCGACGTTTACGGCCGCCGCAAGATGTTCATCACCGGCACGGCGCTTTTCGCCACCGCATCGATCGGGTGCGCGATGGCGCAAACGATCGAACTGCTCGTCATCGCGCGTTGCGTGCAAGGCGTCGGGGCCGCGCTGCTGGTTCCAGAAAGTTTAGCGCTGATTAGCGCGCAGTTCGCTCCGCAAGCCCGCGGAAAGGCGATCGGAACGTGGGCGGCCTTTTCCGCGATCAGCGGAGCGGTGGGACCGGTTCTCGGCGGTGTGATCGCACAAAGCTTCTCGTGGCGATGGGTGTTCTTGTTAAACGTCCCGGTGGGCGCGCTCGTCATCCTCATTTCGTCTCGCTGGGTCAAGGAAAGCCGCGATGACTCGGCCGGCCCGCACATCGATTTTACGGGGGCAGCATTGGCGACCGCCGGGCTCGGAGGGCTCGTCTACGCGCTCATCGGCCTTCAAGATTCGTACAACGTGTTATCGCTTGCGATCGGAATCGTATCGCTCGTAGTACTGGCGCTCTTCGTCATGTATGAGAGACGCGCGAGATCGCCGATGATGCCGCTGCGATTTTTTGCTTCGCGCGACTTTGCGGCCGCAAACGCATACACGTTTCTGCTGTATGCAGGGTTAGGCGGCAGCCTGTTTTTCGTCCCGTTCGACCTGATCAACGTGCAGCATTACACGCCGGTGCAAGCCGGCGCGTCCATGCTGCCCATGACGACGATCCTTTTCTTGTTCTCGCGTTTCAGCGGGGCCCTACAGACGCGCTTTGGGGCGCGCGTGATGTTGACGGGCGGCGCTTTCGTGGCGGCCGTAGGATTTGTCTTGTTCGCGATCGCCGGCGAGGGGAAGAGCTACTGGATTTCGTTCTTCCCGGCGTCCGTCGTCTTGGGAATAGGCGCGGCGCTTTTCGTCGCGCCGCTGACCGCCACCGTCATGAACTCACTGGAGACCGCGCATGCGGGGGTGGCTTCCGGCGTCAACAATGCGATCTCGCGCGCCGCCGGACTACTCGCCGTCGCCGGGCTCGGCCTGGTTCTCAGTGCCGTCTTCTATCGCGCGTACGACGCTCAAATCGGCCACGCCCCGGTTACGGCGCAGACGCGGCACGCTTTGGCACGCGACCGGACGAGGCTCCTGACCGGCTACGTTCCCGACGTTGGGCCAGCCGACCGCGCCGTCGTCCGCGCGATCGTCGGCCGCTCGTTCGTCGGCGGATTCGCTTGGGCGATGGCCGTTTCGGCGGCGCTGGCATTCGCGGCTGCCGGGATTGCAAAATTTTCGTTCAGCCGTACGGGAACGGATGGAACCGCGTGAGCCACCCGTGCTAGGCTTTACAATGGTGCGGCTGCTTTCAGCCGGGCGCTTTTTGCAATGAAGCAGATGGAAACGCGGGTCATCCAGCTGGACGGCGATTGGGATATCGCCCGCCGTGACGAGCTCGAGCGGCTCCTGAGGCCTGCCTACGACTCGCCGGGCAACCTCATCATCGACATGTACGCCGTGAACTACGCCGACAGCACGATCTTGGCGGCCCTCATCGTGCTGCGAAACCGCCGCCGGAGCAAGGGGCTCCCTCTTCCAAGCCTGGTCATCGGCTCGCGGCAGGTCCGACGCCTCCTGAGCATCGCCGGGCTGAGCGAAGCCTTTTCGCTCTACGGGAGCCTAGAGGAAGCCAAGGCCCGCGAATCCTTGACCCCTTAGACCCCGCGCCGTATAATAACCGTCTGTGCCCGCCCTTGGCGGCCAGAGGCAACGGTGGGACTCCTTACGTGACCACGTGAGACGAGCGCCCTGCGTAAGCCCCGGCCAAAGCGTGACGGCCCCGGAGAATCCTTGAACCTCATAGACGTCAACAATTTCGACGCGATGCGAATCGGTTTGGCATCGCCCGAGCAGATTCGCGCGTGGTCTTTCGGCGAAGTCAAGAAACCCGAAACGATCAATTACCGCACGCTCAAGCCCGAGCGCGACGGTCTGTTCTGCGAGAAGATTTTCGGCCCCACCAAAGACTGGGAATGCCACTGCGGCAAGTACAAGCGGATCCGCTTTAAAGGCATGATCTGCGACCGCTGCGGCGTCGAGATCACGCGCGCGAAAGTGCGCCGCGAACGCATGGGGCACATCGAACTGGCAACTCCGGTCAGCCACATCTGGTATTTCAAGGGAGTTCCTAGCCGCATCGGCATCCTGCTCGACATGTCGCCGCGCCAGCTTGAAAAGGTGATCTACTTCGCGGCTTACGTCGTCATCGATGCGGGCAGCACGCCGCTGCAGAAGCGCGAGGTTCTCACGGAGCAAAAATACCGCGAGTACCGCGAAAAATACGGCACCGCTTTCAAAGCCGGCATGGGAGCCGAAGCGATCCGCGAGCTGCTCCGCGATTTGAATTTACGCAAGCTTCAGGAAGAGCTCCGCAGTGAATTCCAAACGACGAGCGGACAGAAACGTCTCAAGGCCATCAAGCGACTCGAAGTCGTGGAAGCGTTCATTAATAGCGGCAACAAGCCCGAGTGGATGATCCTGTCGGCCGTACCGGTCATCGCGCCGGAGCTGCGCCCGATGGTTCAGCTCGACGGAGGGCGTTTTGCGACCTCCGATTTGAACGATCTCTACCGCCGCGTGATTAACCGGAACAACCGCCTCAAGCGTCTACTGGAGCTTTCCGCGCCCGAAATCATCATTAAGAACGAAAAGCGGATGTTGCAAGAAGCGGTCGATGCGCTGATCGACAACGGCCGCCGCGGGCGTCCCGTTACCGGGCCCAACAACCGCCCGTTGAAGTCGCTTTCGGATATCTTAAAAGGAAAGCAAGGGCGCTTCCGGCAGAACTTGCTCGGAAAACGCGTCGATTACTCGGGCCGCTCGGTCATCGTCGTCGGTCCGACGCTCAAGCTGCACCAGTGCGGGCTTCCTAAAGAAATGGCGCTCGAGCTTTTCAAGCCTTTCGTCATGAAAAAACTGGTCGATCGCGGTCAGGCCCACAATATCAAGAGCGCGAAGCGCATGGTCGAACGCGTGCGCCCGGAAGTTTGGGACGTCCTCGACGAGGTCATCCGCGAACATCCGGTTCTATTGAACCGCGCGCCCACGCTTCACCGCTTGGGCATCCAAGCTTTCGAACCGGTGCTCGTTGAAGGCAAGGCCATTCATCTGCATCCGCTCGTCTGCACGCCGTACAATGCCGACTTCGACGGCGATCAGATGGCCGTGCATTTGCCGCTCTCGGCAGGCGCTCAGGCCGAAGCGCGCATCTTGATGCTCTCTTCGAACAACATCTTGCTGCCGGCATACGGCAATCCGGTCTCCATTCCGACCCAAGACATGGTGCTCGGGTTGTACTATCTCACGTTTCACCGCGACGAGTACGTCGGGCCGGCCAAAGCGGCGATCGCCGACGATTACGACGCGAAAGTCGAACGCGAGGATAGCGTTTCGCGCAGCAACGGCAAGCGCAAAAAGGGCAAGGGCGAGAGCGAAGGCGCCGCGCCGCGCATGCACTCGTTCAGCAGTCCCGACGAAGCGATCATGGCGCACGAGACGCATCACGTCGCACTGCAAGAGTGGATCAACGTGCGCTGGCGCGGAGAACTGATCCGCACGACGGTCGGGCGGGTCATTTTCAACAACGCGTTCCCGGAGAATTGGAACCACCCATACGTCAACAACATCTTCGACAAGAGCGCGCTCAAGAAACTGATCACAGATTGCTACCGCAAGTACGGAAACGCCGAGACGGCAAAGTTCCTGGATGCCATCAAAGACCTCGGCTTCCACTATGCGACGCAGTCGGGCACGACCGTTTCGATTACCGACATCATCTTGCCCGAGGCCAAGTACGAAATCTTGAACAAGGCGCAGGGCGAAGTCGACGAACTCCACCGCCTGTACGAGCAAGGCTTCATTTCGCACGACGAGCAGTACAATAAGACGATCGATATTTGGTCGAAAGCCAGCGACGACGTCAGCGAGGCGATGCAGAGTTCGTTCAGCCCGCTCAACCCGGTCTTCATGATGGCGACCTCGGGCGCGCGCGGATCGATCGCCCAAGTCAAACAGCTGGGCGGCATGCGCGGATTGATGTCCGATCCCTCCGGCCGGATTCTCGAAATTCCGGTCAAGGCGTCACTCAAAGAAGGCCTGACTGTCCTGGAATACTTCATCTCGACGCACGGCGCGCGTAAAGGCTTGGCGGATACCGCGCTGCGCACGGCCGATTCTGGTTACCTGACGCGCCGTCTCGTCGACGTCGCGCAGGACGTCATCATCCGCGAAGAAGATTGCGGAACGTCTAACGGCATCGTCGTCTCGGACATCGCCTCGGGCAAGGAAATCATCGAGCCGCTCGGCGACCGGATCATCGGACGCCGCGCCGCCGAAGACGTCAAAGAAGGCCGTACAGTCATGGCGAAACGCGACAGCGAGATCGACGAAGAGAAGGTTAAGACGATTCTCGAAAACGGCATCAAGAGCGTGAAGATCCGTTCCGTCCTTACGTGTAAAGCGAAGTACGGCGTCTGCTCGATGTGCTATGGCCGTAATCTGGCGACCGGTAACAAAGTCGACATCGGCGAAGCGGTGGGTATCATCGCGGCGCAATCGATCGGCGAGCCCGGCACGCAGCTGACGTTGCGCACGTTCCACACGGGCGGCGTGGCGACTGAAGACATCATCACGGGTCTGCCGCGCGTCGAGGAAATCTTCGAAGCGCGTAAACCCAAAGGCCAAGGCACGATCGCCGAACACAACGGTAAAATCAAGTTCGGCGAAGAGAAAAATCGCCGCGTGGTCTTCGTCGTCGACGAGACCGGCGAAGAGCACGAGTACGATATCGGGCACGGCATGCATTTGCTGGTGCACGAAGGCGACAAGGTCTCGGTCGGCGATCAGCTCAGCGAAGGGTCCCTCAATCCGCACGATATTCTGCGGGTCAAAGGCGAGACGGCGCTTCAGAACTACCTGGTGGAAGAAGTGCAGAAGGTCTATCGCTCACAAGGCGTCGACATCAACGACAAACACATCGAGGTCATCGTGCGTTCGATGCTGCGTAAAGTCAAAGTCCGCGACGGCGGAGATACGCAGATGCTTCCGGGCCAGCTGGTTGAACTCGCGAATTTCATCGAGCAGAACGAACGTCTGGGCTCGGGAGACCAGAAGGCAACGGCGGATCCGGTACTGCTCGGTGTGACCAAAGCATCGCTGGCCACGGAATCGTTCTTGTCGGCGGCGTCTTTCCAAGAAACGACGCGCGTGCTGACCGACGCAGCGATCAAAGGCAAGCACGATCCGCTGCTCGGTTTGAAAGAGAACGTCATCATCGGCAAGCTGATTCCGGCGGGCACGGGTATGTCGCGATACCGCAACATCAAGATCGAGCCCGAAGGTCAGGATCTCGACGACGACGGGCGTCCGCGCAATCAGTTCGAGGCTTCCGTCTACGATACGATGAGCGCCGACGACGCGGCGTTAGCCGAAGTCATGGCCGCGAGCGGCGACGGCATGCAGAAACTCGTGAGCGCTTACGACCGCACGCGCGAACCGGCGACGGTGCAGTACGAGGGCGAATACGAAGATCACACCGCCGTGCATGCGCCGCCGAAAAAGACGCAGTACGACAAGACCGGCTTTAAGGGGATCAGCCCCGAAGATCTGTAGACCGCTGTGAAGGGGCGCGCCGCCGTATTCGTTCGTTACCGCAGCGGCGACGGCGCCGGCCATGTCGGTTGGGCGTTCGAGTACGAGCCGCGGAAACGGATCGATGCGGGGTCGGTTGAGAACCACACGGGAGGCATCCACGCGGATGCCTCCCACATGGATTTCTGGAACGAGCTGAGTTCCGATCCCGTCGCCTGCATGCGCAAAAACGAATACGACGACGTGAAGTTCGTCGACGTCGACGATCCCGATCCCGTCAGAGCCTACCAGACGGTGCGCTGGATCGAAAAGCACGCCTACACGGCCATTTTGCGCAACTGCTTGGACGACGCATACGATGTATTGCGCGCCTACGGCGTCGCCGATCTCGAGCCGCCCTCCCATGACTGGTTTCCAAAGAATTGGTTCGCCCACTTCCGCGGCACGCAGCGCGCGGTCGCAGAGTTTGACTGGAATGAGGGTCAGACGCAAGAGTCCGGCGGAAACGAAAAGCTGCCGGATCCGCGTTCGCTCGAACCCCAGGCACCGGATTGGCGAAATCCGTTGCGCGCCGTCTTTTCGTTATTTCGCTTGGAGCTGTTCCGCGATTTCTTTCGCGGGCTCGTTCACCGCCGGCGCCGCCGGGGTTAGGGGCAGGACCTGCGCGGCTTCCTGATACGCGCAGAGCAGATTCACGAGCGCCATCTGTTCGGGCGTTTTGCACGGCGATTCCAGTAAAAGCGGACTGCAAACGATGATGCTCGCGCATTGAGCGCGCGATATCGCGACGTTGAAACGGTTCTTGTCGAAAAGAAAGCCCGCGTCGCGGGGAAGCGTTTGCGAACTCGACGTGGCCATGCTGTAGATCACGACGGCCGCTTCCTGCCCCTGAAATTTGTCGACGGTCCCGACGCGCACGCGATCGTCTCCGCCGGCCTCCAAGAGTTCTTTAATGCGGATCCGCTGTAAGTTGTACGGCGCGACGATCAAAATGTCGTCTTGCGTCACCGGCCGCGGCGTACCGCCTATCGTCACACTGCCTTGCAACAACCTGCCTACCGCGTCCGTAATCCACGCGGCTTCCTCGTCGGATTTTCGGCCGTTGCCTTCGTGTTCGATTGGCGCAAAGAGCGGGCCGGCGGCCGCAAAACCCGGCGCCGCGATAGCGTTTTGTGCGGTCGAAGGCGCGTTGCGCAGCCGGCCTTCATAAATGTTTTCCGAGATAAACCTGGTCAGCTCCGGGCTCAATCGATAGGTCGTATCCAGAAATACGCCGCGATCCGGGGGAATCGTGCGGTCGCCGCCGAGCAGATGTTCGAGGATCGAAAGGGCGGTGCCGTCCGGATGCGTTCCTTTCGTGACCTGCGGAAGCTGAAGTGGATCGCCGAGAAGAACCACGTTTTTTCCCGCTATCGACGCGATCAAGGCATCGGCCAGTGAGACTTGCCCGGCTTCGTCGATGAACACATAATCGAACTCGCGCACGAGGCTTTCGTCGGCCCAAGCATACGTCGTACCGGCCGCGAGGACGCACAGCTCCGACGTGAGTGCGCCGATGTCGTCCAAGCTCTCCATCATCGGCCAATCGGGCAGCGTCTCGTATTTCGATCCCTCGGTCGTCGCGCTTTCCTTATGGCATCCGTGAAAGCGAAACGCGCGCGCTCTTGCGGTTTCCTCGACCTTGCGCAGGAGATTGTGCACGGCTTTGTGGCTTTGCGCGACGACGCCGACTCGTTTGCCGGCTTGCAGCAAATCGACGATCGCGCTCGCCCCGGCGGTGGTCTTTCCCGATCCGGGTGGCCCCTGGATGAAAAGCGCGCTGCGATCGAGATTCCCGATGACGCGCGAGACCGAAGCCGGCGTGATCTGCTCGGGCTGCACGGGCCCCGCCGTCTTGAGTACGGGGGCGCGATTGAGGAGCATCTGCAACGTCGCCGGGTAATCGGCTTGCAGCGTGCCGGCGACGTACGCTTGCGCGATTCGTTCCATCGCCGCGCGTTTCTTGTGCTGCGGAATGGGCGTTCCGGGAATGAGCGCGCGCAGCGCCGCCGGCTCGATCGCTTTGGTGAGTTTGATCTGCACTTCGCGTTTGGCGCCGTCGATGCTGACGATCTCGCCGGCCCCCTTTCTCGAGTACGGATCATGGCAACCCTTAAACGGTAGCCGGTGCTCTTGCGACGGGTAGTCGTACGTGTAGACGAGATTGCGGTCTTCGGGGTTTCGTTTGTATGGGGCGGCATCGGTGCGCAGCATGAGATTTCCGAGCGCCTCGTCATCGTATTCCTGAAGATCTTGCGGGTTCGCGCAGCGCTCGAAGTATTTCCACCACTCCGGTTTGTGTTCGCGCCGGTGGTACTGCAGCAGATTACCGAGCAGCCACCGGGCGCGCAGATCGTCGCTCCAGCCGCGCAGCTCGCTGAGCGAGTCGGGTGCGGGCAGGCCGTCGAGAAAATGTCTCTCGAGGCCGGTCTGGCCGGGTTCTTCGGCCGCCTTGACCTCTGGCGCGCGGCGCCACTCTATCGGGTGCTCTCGACCGTCGTTGAGCTCGTCGCGCAGAACGCGCAGCCATTCGCGCAGCCGGTATGTCGACCGGCAGTCGTCTTCGTTGTAAGCACGGATATCTTCCAAAATGGCATCGTCGGGCTGGTCGAGCCACGATTCGAACATGACGATCGACTCGTCGCCGCCCTTGACTTGCGTCTCGCGCTGCAGCCCATAGAACGCTTCGACTTTCTTGATCGAATACGACGGCTGAGAGATCCACAGTCCTTGCCGCACGACGGGATAGAGATCGACGAAAACCCCCTGTCGCAAGAAATCGTCGACCTCGCGTTCGCGCGTGCCGTAGCGGCCCATCAAGCGTTTGAGAACTGAGATTTCGTACGAAGCGTAGTGATAAACATGTGCGCCTGGATATCGGGATCGCCGCAGTACGACGAAATCGACGAATGCTTCGAAGGCCGCGCGCTCGAGCGACGGATCGGTAGCCCAAAACGCTTGGTAGGCATCTTCGGCTGGGAGATACAGTCCCCAGAGATACTCGAGTCCGCGGTCGGCGCGGTATAGCGGGTCGCCTTCGATATCGAAGAAGACATCGCCCGGATCGGGTTTGGGAAGCTTTGCAAAGCCGCTGAGCTCGTCGGAAAGCGGGCGGAACTTGTAAAAGTGCTCGGAAGATCCGTTCTTGCGACCGACCCGGTGCAGATGCTGCTGCGCGGCCTGTGCCTGTAGCCGTCCGAATGTGCCCTCCGTCATTTTCTTCGGGCGCTGATCGGTTCCGGCTTCGGCCAGGTGGGCGAGCGTCCTGATTCCGCTTTTTTCAAGCTTGGCGATCTGATCGCGACGGATGCCGGCTACCAAACTCAAATGGTCGTCGTCGTCGCGTCGCTTCGTGCACTGCGCGTTCCAAGGACAGATCGCGCAATGCGCGCACTCGAACGGATAGACATCGCGGCCCCCCGTTTGGACGCTCTCCAAGAACGAGCGCTTTACGCGCCGGTAGTACGCGGAATAGTCGGCCAATCTAAACGGCGAATGCTCGCCGCTTCCCAGCACGATATGTCCGAATTGCGGCGCCGTGCCTTGTACGCGCAGCAGGTGTTCGCTGTAATTACAGAGCTGAATCAGGAAGTACGGCTTGGGATGGAGCGCGAGCTTCGTGTCGATGACCTCGTAACTCCAGTCCCAGCGTGCGGACTTCGTTTCGATGCGGCGCAAAAAGTCCGCGTGCCCCACGAACGTACCGTCGAAAAACATGGCCTGGTAAATGAAGCGCACGCCGTGCTCCATCGCCCGCACCGTTCGGGCTTCGGCTTCGCGCAAGCCGGCGATCGTGTTTTCGGCCGGCCGGTCGAATATTTCGACTTCGCCCTGGAGCTCGGTCAGACGCTGGAGATAATGCCGCTCGTGCTCTTCGCCCTTGCGCGCGAGCAGCGCTGTCATAGGGTCGACGCCGGCCGGCCGTTCCTTCTCGCCGAGCGCGACCAAGCGATCCAGTTCTGTGAGGTGACGGCACTCGAGAAAGTTGTTCAGGTCGGACGCCGAGTAGACGGCGGCGCCGTCGATGCGCTGCATACGCTAAGTTCTACCGTGGCACTGTGCCATACGCCTGGCACACGGAGCTAAGGATTTTCGAAGACGAGGAGCTTAGACCGGATGCGGCTTTTGGTTGCTCAGCCGAAGGCGCCGCTGCAACTCCCGGCTCGGAACCCGGACGCGGTCGGCGAGCCTCACTAGCCAGAGCAGCCTGATGGTCCACCAGGTCATGTCGATTTCGTACCACGCCATGCCGTGCCGGGCGGAATACGGAAAGGCATGGTGGTTATTATGCCAGCCCTCGCCGAAGGAAAGCAGCGCGACCCACCAAGAGTTGGTCGAGCGGTCCGTCGTCTTGTAAGTCCGATAACCGAACATATGCGTGGCGCTGTTGACGAGCCACGTCGAATGGTACGCGAAAACGAGGCGTCCGAAAATGGCCCATACAACGAACGGCCAGCCGCCGAGTGCGAATAGCAGCCCGCCGAACGCAAGTTGGATCGGAAAGTTCAGCCGGTAAAGCGCGCGGTAAAAAGGATCGCTCCACAAGTCCGGACAGTATTTTTGAAATTCGGGAACGGTACGCGGCACATCGGGATTCGGCTTGAAGATCCACTCCATGTGTGCCCAGCCAAAGCCGCGCCGCACGTCATGCGGGTCGCCGTTCTGATCGGCGTGCGCATGGTGGCGGCGGTGCGTTGCTACCCAAGATATCGGATCGCCTTGCATCGCCAGCAGCCCCATAATCGCAGTTGCGTATTCCACGGGTTTGACCAAGCGGACGCTGCGATGCGTCAGCGTGCGATGGTAACAGAGCGTAATGCCTAGCGCGCCGGTGGCATAAGCGACGCAGGCCGCGGCGATGATCGCCTGCCACGAGAAGAACATCGGCACGAAAACTGCCAAGGCGCAAAGGTGAATGATAAGAAGGCCTATGCCGTTTGGCCAGTTTGGGCGCGCGTCAACCATTTGGAGTACTCTTCCCACTTCCAGCGTTCGCTTAAAGCGCGCCGGTCTTTCTTAAACGAGTCCGGCGCGAATGGCGTGTACGGCGACCTGTGTGCGCGCCGTCAGGTTCATCTTCGCCAAGACGTGCGAAATATGATTCTTCACGGTTTTGTCGCTGAGTTTGAGACGGCTCGATATCTCTTTGTTCGAGAGCCCTTCAGCGACCAAGCGCACGACCTCGATTTCGCGCTCCGACAATGTTGAAAATGCACGGACCGCGGGAGCGGGAACAGGTTTCAAGGCCGGCAGCGCCGCCTCGGGCGACATGCGCCGCAGCGTATCGATGGCTTCCGCGATCGTCATCGCGCGCAGCGTGGCGGCCAGGGAAGAGGCCTCGCCGAGGACATCGATTTGGCGCTCCAGGTCGAGCAGCCGGCCCAGCGTCTTGGAAATGACGGGGTCCGAGCCGGAAAAGACGTTCCCGGCAGCCTCGTGAGTAACGGCCATGTCCGAACAGGGTACTGGGCTGGATTGTCCTGGGCCTTACGGACTATAACAAGCTCCTTACAAAGTGCTTACAAGAACCGCCCGGTTCCTAGAGTCCGGCCGCGGGGCGCTGTCGTAAGAGACGGCGATGGGAGCCGGTTTGAAGGCTGCCGGGCTCGAGGTCCGGCGCGACGCGCTGCTAGACCGGCTGGAGAAAGCCCGGCCGAAGATTTTGGCACTCCTAGCGCCCGCCGGTTTCGGAAAATCGACACTAGCGCGCCAGCTCCTCGCGGGCAAAACCAACGCGGCCATCTGCGATGCTTGCGACGTCGCGGGAGATCTCGAACTCGCGCGCCGGCTCATTCCGGCGCTGGCCGCTGAGAATCCGCGCCGCACGCAGACGCTCACCCAACGCGAGCTCATGATGGGCGATTCCGGCACGGCGGTGGCGGATCGCGTGAACCTCGCGCTGGAAGCTTGGAAAGAGCCGATCGAAGACTCGACGTTTGTCTTTGAAAACGCCGAACATTTGGCGCGCGATCCGGCTGCCCGCGAATTTTTTAGCCGCTTGCTGGCGCAGCGCCCGCCCGGGCGTGACGTCGTTATCTGTTCACGCGAGAATCTGCGCGTGCATCTAACGCGGTTCGCGCCGCCGCACGAGATCTTGACGCTGCGCGCCGAAGATTTGGCGCTCGACCGGTCAGAGCTCGGGGAGCTCTTTGGATCGTACGCCGATCGGCCGGGTTTTGTCGCGCGGATCATGCAGCTGTCGCAAGGTTGGCCGATCGCAGTCTTTCTGCTCCGGCGGTTCGCGGGCGAAGGACGCATCGACAGTCTCCTCGAGAGTTTGAACGACGTCGCATTTGAGGAACTTCACGACTATCTCGCCGATCAAGTGCTCGCCTCGCTCGATCCGCTGCTGGTGGATGCGCTCTTTGCGTGCGCGTGCATTCCCAACGCACATGTCGCCGATCTGCGCGCCGCGCTGCCCGAAGAACGCGCGATCTCCGCGCTCCAAGACTTCGCGAAGGGATCGCCCTTCATCACGCGTTCGGACGAGGCATTCGTGCTGCACCCGTTGCTCAGCTCGCTGTTGACGGAACGCCGTCGTGAAGAACGCGAGGAACTCCTCGAGCGCGTTGCCGGCGCGCACACGCAAGCCAAGCGTTTCCAGCGCGCCGCGGAACTGCACCTGGCGCGGGGCGATCAGGAAGCGGCGGCCGACGTTCTCGCGCGCCATGAGGTCATACGCGACCGCGCTCCTTCGATGGAGTACGCGCGCGTGTTAGCGTCTCTCGATCACTCGCTGGTGCAGCGTTATCCGCGGCTCTGGGCGGTAACGGCGATGCTGCGGATGTTCTGCATCGATTGCGAGGAGCTGCTCGACGAAGCCGAATCGCTTTGGCGGACGCTTTCGCCCGACGTGAGCGCCTCCGAACGCGGCTACGTGATGCTCTTCCGGATCATGCTCATGAGTTACATCGGCTTGATTGACGACGCCGAGAAGATGCTCCAGGAATTTCTTGCCGGCCGGAACGGAGCGGCGCAAAGCAAGGACTACGTCGAAGCATACCTCGGATACGTCTTAGGGGTCATGCGGTCGCGCGTCGGCCGGATCGAACAAGCCGAGCGCGATCTAACGATCGCGCTTCCAAAAGTCGGAGGCACCGATATCGCCGGTTCGGGAGCGCTCCTCACGCTGGGCGCCGACATCGCGCGCGTGCGTGGCGAGTTCGCCGTGGCGCGGCAATTTATCGACCGGGCGCTCGAGAGCGCGCGCCGTTCGGGTTTGTGGAACTTCATTGCTTTCGATTTGGCCGAAGCGTGTTTTGGGGCTTGGTTCGCCGGTGACGACGCCGCTTTCGTTCGATACGGCCTCGAACTCGACGACGTCGTCCACCGTAACGGCATACGCTGCCTCGCGTTTTTTGCGGGTGCGGTGCGCGGGCGTACCGAGCAGCCGGCGGATGCAGACTTATTGAAATTCGTCGCTTGCGGGCGGATGATCGCAGCCGCTGCGTCGCACGACCGGAGAACGGCCGTACGCAATGCTCGTTCCGCGGTTACTGCGGCCCAGCAGCTTCGTTCCCCGTTTACGCTCTGCTTAGCATATTTGACTCTGGCAGTTTACGACGACGCCGGTGCGTCAGAGCACTTCGGCGGAGCGGTTGAAGCTGCCGCGCGATGCGAATCGCCGCCGCTGCAGAATGCCGTACGCGCAGTGTCGGAGGGCCGCGCCGACGACGGAATGCTCAATCCGTTCATGATGCGCCTTCACCACGAGCGAACGGGAACTGCGCCGCCGCTCGAAGTGCTGCTTACGGGCGGCGCCGTTCGGACGGCCGGTGCAGAGGTCACGCTCTCCGAGCGAGAGTTTGCGCTCCTGGCGGCGCTGTCGATTCGACGTGAGACCGTGCCGCGAGCGCGTCTGACGGACCTTCTTTGGCCCGAATTGGATGAGCCTTCGGCGCGGAATGCGCTCAGCGTCTGCCTTCACCGCCTGCGGCAGCACCTCAACATCGATCAGAGTGTGGTGCGCAAGAAAGACGGCTACGCTTTGCACGACGACGTGCGGGTGGATCTCTGGGAGATCGATCGCACGGTGATCGCGCTGCGTTCTCGCACTGCGCTCGCGGACAGCGAACGCGCGCTCCTTTCCGGCGTCTACGAACAGTTGCGGCGAAAGCGGCCCGAACGGATGCTGCAGTGGGACTGGTTTGAGCCAACCGAGCGGCACATTCGCGAGCTGCGGCTGGAGGTTGCACACCGGCTTGCCGCTGACGCGCTGAGCCACGGACAAGTTCATCGCGCGCTCGAGCTGGCTGAAGAAATGATTGGCTACGACCCGTGTGACGAAGCGGGACGAGAGCTGGCAATCACTGCGCATTTGCGGCGCGGGGATCGCGCCGCCGCTATGCGCCAATACCGCCAATACCGTGAGACCCTGCTAGCCGAATTGCAGTGCGAGCCGTCCGACGAAATCAAAGAGCTCGTCGGCCTAGCGCAACACACGGCGTAGCGTAAAATGATCGGGATGCTCATGGCGGCGCTGGCCGCGACGTCGTCTACGTCCCCCTCTCCGCCGCCCGTTGCGATCCGGCAGTACGACGTGCTCGTCTCCGCCGGACACGAAGGCCGCCCTGCGAGCTGCCCGCACTTTCCGAAGCGGCGGTGTAATCTGGGTGCGGCGGGCGAGCGGCAGTGGACTCCGATAGTCGCCGACGAAACGGCGCGCGCATTACGGGCGTCCGGGCTCAGCGTCGCGCGCGAGCCGGCGGACTTCGACGGATTCTTCGATGTGAAAGCCGCCGTCTTCATCCATTTTGACGGCAGCGATCATCCGTGTTCAACCGGAGCTTCGATCGGTTACCACGACAGCGGATCCTCCGCCGCGGCCAAGCTGTGGCGTGACCTGTATTCGCGCTACTTCCCGTTCAGGTTCATGCCCGATAACTTTACCGGCAACTTGCGGGACTACTACGGATTCAGGCAAGTGCACGCGGCCCGAGGAGCGCTGGTGATCGAGCTTGGTGAAATCTCGTGTCCGGCGCAGCGGCAATGGCTGGCGCCGCGCCTGAAGTTGGCGGCGGACCTCATCGCGGATTCCATAAGGCAGCTGATTGCCAAGAAGTGAATGCGGCAATGCGCGGCTAAAGCGGCCGTATGCGCCGATTGTTTCTTGCATTCGCCCTCGTAGCTGCGTTCGCGCCTCGGATGGCCGGCGCCGCGGAACAAAAAGAAACTCCTAAACCATCGCCCACGCCTGGGTTTTTCGACCAGATGCGTTTTCGCAGCGTGGGTCCGGCGGTTTCGGGCGGCCGTCTTGGCGCCGTAGCCGGAACCGACGCCGACTCTTCGCTCTATTATGTAGGAGCGGCAGGCGGCGGCGTGTGGCGCAGCACGAACGGCGGTCAAACATTTTCGCCGGTTTTCGACTCGCAGGGCGTCGGCTCGATTGGTGCCATCGCTATCGATCCGCGCGATCCGAAGATCGTTTGGGTGGGGACGGGCGAAGGCGCGCCGCGCAACGACGTCTCGCAAGGCGACGGGATCTACCGCAGCGCGGACGGCGGAAGGACGTGGAGCCACGTGCTCGTTTTACGGAACGCGCTTGTGGCCGCTATTTTGGTCGATCCGCGCGATTCCAACTCGGTGCTCGCCGGAGTGCTCGGCGATCCATTCGCAGATAACGAGGCCCGTGGAATGTACCGAACTTCCGACGGCGGTAAAACGTGGCAGAAGACGTTGTACGTGGACGCGCGCACCGGCGCCTCCGATATTGCGGCTTCCGCCAAAGAGCCCGGTGTTGTGTATGGTGGAATGTGGCCGTACCGCCGCACCGGATGGAGCTCGGAGAGCGGCGGCACGCAAGGCGGACTCTATAAGTCTTCCGACTTCGGCGCAACCTGGCGGAAGCTGTCGGGCAACGGATTGCCCGTCGGAGAAACCGGGCGCATCGGCATCGCGGTGGCTCCATCGGATCCGCAGCGTGTCTATGCGTTGATCGAATCAAAACAGGGTTTGCTCTGGCGCAGCGATGACGGCGGAGCAACCTGGAAACTCACGAGTTCGAACACACTTATAAACGAAAGGCCGTTTTACTACTCCCATCTCTTCGTCGATCCGACCAACGAAGATCATCTCTGGGCGCTTTCCGTGCATTTGACCGCTAGCAATGATGGCGGCAAGACGTGGAGAATCGGCGCGCGCGGCGTGCATGGCGACAATCACGCGATGTGGATCTCAAGGGACGCCAAGCGCATCATCGAGGGTAACGACGGCGGGCCCTCTTTTTCATATGACGACGGCGCGACGTGGCAGATGCCGCACAATTTAGCGATCGCGCAACTCTATCACATCGGATACGACCGGCAGAATCCCTACCACGTCTGTGCTCCGTTGCAAGACAATGGGGTGTGGTGTGCTCCGAACGACGGATTGAGTGGCGGCATCAGCTCGAGCCAATGGCAGAACATGGGAGGCGGCGACGGCACGTGGGTCGTTCCCGATCCGCTGCAACCACGCTTCGTATGGCTGACGAGCGGCGGCGGCAACTTCGCCGGGGAGATCGGCGTAATCGATACGCGCACGAACGAAATCCGGACCGTCTCCCCGTACTTGCACGATCAGAACGTAGTCGACCCGCGCGATCTCAAGTACCGGTTTAACTGGGAGACGCCGATTGCGTTCGATCCGTTCGACCCGCATGTCGTATACACCGCAGGCGACGTCATCTTCAAGACGCGCGACGCGGGCCGGAATTGGCGGGCGATCAGCGGCGATTTAACACGAAACTCCCGCAGCCACGAGGTCGTGAGCGGCGGTATTACGCTCGATGGGACAGGCGCCGAAACGTCGGAGACCATCCTTTATATAGAGCCTTCGCGCGTCAGGCGCGGGGAGCTGTGGGTTGGCACTGACGACGGATACATCCAGTTGACCCAAGACGGGGGGAAGAGCTGGCGCAACGTCACGCCCGCGGGCGTTCGCCCCTTCGGACGCTTCGCGAGCCTCTCGGCATCGGTGCATAAGGCCGGACTTTTATACGCGGCCTACGATCTGCATATGGTAGGCGATCGCACTCCGCACGTCTTCATGACCGCCGACTATGGCAAGCATTGGCGAGACATTGCGGCGAACTTGCCCGCCGGTCAGGAAGTGCGCAGTGTGCGCGCCGACCCGCATAATAGTCAACTCCTTTACGCCGGGCTCGAGAACAGCTTGTGGGCCACCTTCGATGGCGGCGGCCATTGGCGCAACATCAATTTCAACTTGCCCCCAAGCTCGGTGCGCGACATCGCGGTTCAGCCCGATCGCGACGACTTGCTGCTGGCGACGCACGGCCGTAGCGTGTGGATACTGGACGATCTCTCCCCGCTTCAGAATCTGCAAACGGCTCAAAGATCGCGTTCCGGCGTGTATGTTTTCCCGGCGCGGACAGCAATCCAGTGGAACGAGCATAACTATTTTGGAACGCGCACCGATGGCGCTGGCCCGCCATACGGCACGATCGTCACGTACTACTTGAAACGGCCGTCCGCTTTCGGACCGACGGCGGAGATCCTCGACTCGTCGGGGCGCGTCGTGCGTCATTTCACAACAAAGGATTTGACGAATCAAGCCGGGTTGAATCGCTTCACTTGGGATACCAGCGAAGATGCGCCGCCAATCTGGAAATTTACGCCGACGTGGAACCAGGGGGCGGCGTTTAGTCAGGATAGCGTCGCGGTATTGCCAGGGAAATATACGCTCGTGCTCCACGCCGGCATCACGGTACGCAGCGGCATCGTTGTGGAGCAAGATCCGCGAACGCGCTATACTGCCGCGCAGTTACGCCAAAATTATATCGCGATGAGCCAGGTCTTCGGCGACTTCGGCCGCGTGAACGTCGCGCTAAACATGCTCTCTACGGTATTAAACGAAGCGCCGTTGCGGACGGCCGCTCTAAACAAGGCCCAGAATGGTGCGCTCGCCCTCCGGGTTGCGGCCGCTGCCGCGGAGGCAAGGTTGCTGCTGCTCTCGATCACACAGAATCCCGTGAACGATCAGGACGACGATTTCTTTACCGACGTTTTACGCGAGCGTTTGCAGACCCAAATGGGCACGTTCGGAGGCTCGGCCGGGCCTCCGACCGCCGTGCAGCTGACCGAAAATGCGGGGTTGCACGCGTTGACCAACGAGCGGCTGCGCGCGGTGGCCGCTTTTGAATCCGGCGCGCTGCGGCACGTTGATGCGGCGTTGCGCGCGGTGAAAATGCCGCCCCTCACGACGCTCACCCAGCAGCCGAGGATTTACGACGAGGCTGTGGGCGGGCGCCGGAGCGGGGACGAGCTCTAGGCTACGGCCGCCGCCGGTTGGGGCACCAGCCCCAAGGTGAGGAGGCGTTGCTGAACGCCGTTGTGCGTGCGGCCGAAGAGCAGCATCAGGTCGTCGATCGAGTTGCCCGCCGCATACAGGCGGAGTAGCTCCTCGTCGTCGCTGCGCTTCCATGGTTTGCCGGCGTTCGGATAGGTTTCGCGCAGGCGCACGTACGGGTTTTGACTGGGCTGGAACGCCGCGGCTACGCGCGACGTGAGCTGGAGCGCTTCGCTGCGCAGCTCGTCGGAGTTACGCCGCTGCTCGGGGAGCTCGTTCCAGATTCGGTTGAGCAGGCGGCGAGCCAGCGCATCGGCGCCGTTGCTAGCAATGTGGTTATCCATAGTTCACCCTTTCTGTGTGATGACAGCGAGCATACGCTGCAAGAGTGACAGCTGTATGGCACAGTGCGCGGCGCGTACCGCAATTGCTGTATGGTTCAAATGTCCCGGCTCCGATTATGATCTTTACAGAGCCTCTCCCAGGTGTGGCCGTCGTCGCGGAGGGGCTCCAAAGTTTTCGTCGTAGGTCGCGGGGTGACGCGGCTGGCCGACGCTGCACGACCCGCCGGACCGGCAATGTTTTCGCCGATCGTCCGTCCGCGAATATCGCAGCGCATCAACGCTGCCGCTGCCGGCAGAATCGTCTTAATCGTCGCTCCTGCAGGATATGGAAAGTCGCTGGCGGTTGCGCATTGGCTCGACGCGCAGCTGCGCCCCTACTTGCTCTTCGATGTGCAGGCCGAACATAATACCCTGCTCGGATTTGCGCGCGGCGTTGCCGAGGCGTTTTCACAATTACCGGCATTGCGCAAAACTGTCGCCACCGCGTTCCAGAACAGCGCGTCGGCAGCAGCTCCGGGCCAGGAGATGGCCCGGTGGATGGCCGCGCACCTCGAAGGATTTGACGGAGTCATCGCCATCGATGATTTTCACCGTGCTAGCGACGACATCGAGGTTTCACGGTTCGTCGCTTCACTGATCGCGCGGACCAAGCCGCAGATTCAGTGGGTGCTGGCGACGCGCTCGACTCTGGATCTGCCGGTTGCGAGCTGGCTCGCTTACGGCGAGGCGCACTTTATCGTTGGCGATCGCGATCTTACTTTTAGGGACGGCGAAGCGTTGGAGCTTTCCGAGGTCGCGGGGCACGCATTGTCGTCGCAGGCGCTTCGTGGCGTGATGGATGCCACTTCCGGGTGGCCGGTTGCGTTGGGACTGGCGCTGCGCAGCTCGACCGTGCTAAACGGCGGCGCCGATCTTTCGCACTCGACCCGCGAGGTGCTCTTTCAATATCTCGCAGAGCAAGTCTATGCAGAGCTCGCGACAGAAGAGCGAGAGTTGTTGCACTTCGCCGCATACTTGCCGTCGATCGACGTGAGCGTGCTCGAGGTGGCGGGATTTCACACGGGCGCCCGCGTGCTGGAAGCGGTGCGCCGTCGAGCAACGTTCATTTCGCTCGAGTCGCCTGGCAGATATGAGTGCCACGACCTGTTTCGCGAGTTTCTGCGCGGACAAATCGAATTGACCGACCCCGGCGAGGCAAGACGCTTGCGGGAAAGGGCTGCCGATGCTTTGGAGCGCGGTGGCGATATCGTTGCGGCATTGCGTCTTTACTCGAAGTTGCACGCCTCTGATGCTGTCTTGCGTCTCTTACGCGAGAACGGCTTCAACCTTATGGATCACTCTCATGGCGATGTTGTTGAAAGCGCCCTGCGAGCTGTTCCGCCCGACGTGCGTTCATCCGACGCCATCATTCTAGGTTTACGCGCTCAGCGTGCCGCCGATTCTGGGCATTTCGAACGTGCCGAGGCGCTTTTCAAGAGCGCGATAAGCGTAGCCGGTGATTGCGACACCCGAGCGACGTTGGCGCTAAGATTAGGCATAATGCTAGTCAATGGAGGGCGATCCGCGGCGACGCTGCTTGAAGCAGCAACGGAAGGTGCCTCTACAGGGCTACGAGCTGAGATATTCGGATTGCTTTCCACGGATTATTCTAGCCGCGGCGTTGTCGACGATGCAAAGTGGGCTATGCTGGAAGCGGAAAAACTTTGCACCACATTAGAGGATCTGGGAGTTATAGCGAAGGTCAATTTGCGCACGGCCGTTGCGGGAATGAATATTGGTAGCGCAGCAGCGCAGGTACGGAGATCGGCGCTGACTGCTGCGGAAATGGCTGATCGAGCGGGCCTTCTTATGCTCGCTGGACGTGCGTCTACCGCGCTAGCTACCATTAGTTTGTGCTTGGAAAACGACTTGCAGAAACACGTTCATTATGCCGAGGTCGCCAGAATCCAGGCCGCACAAAGCGGCGATCGCGAAAACCTCGAGACCGCTCTGCTTCAATTAGCGTGCGCCGAAACTCAATTGGGGGATCGCGTTAGGCTGCGTCGCCTTCTCGGAGAGCTGGATGAGACAACGAGCACCCCTTGGCACGAGGGAACCATCGAATGTGTTCAGGCCTCCGCACTTATTTGGGAGGGCGACTTCGAGCAGGCTGAGCATCTGATGTCGCTGTTTAGAAACCGTGGCTACAGTTACTATTCTTTCGACAAAGTTGCCGATATGGCTTTACACGCGATGTGTTGCATTGCAATCGGAGATAGCGTCAGGGGGCTCTCGATCTCGCGCGAAGCATTAACTACGTTAAAGTCGACACGGGCACCTCACCCGTATGCGAAAAGCCAGTGCGAGGTTGCGACTGTGGTCTGCGAGATGGCCCAAACCGTTGCTCATAGGCTGCTCGGACGTCATTATTCTCGCACGATAAGGGTCAAGCTCGAAACGCGAGCCGCCATCGTGCTAAAAGAAGCCCTGGACACATTGAGCCAACTCGAGGGGCCGGATTGGGAGCGGTCGATTTCCATCGCATTGCAAAAATTGGAGCCGTGCGATCTGGGCGGTCTTTCAAAAACCATAGGCAGCTGTCTCAAGGCATCCTTGGGGACCGCACATCCACTAGATCATGAAGGCCGTACACTCACTGCAGGCGAGTTAGAAGTAATGATGTCGGTAGCGAAAGGTCTAACTACGAAAGAAATCGCGGCGCAAAAAGGACGAAGCATCCATACTATTCGGACGCTTATTCAACGAGCGATTACGAAATTAGGGTGCGCCGGGCGATATGAGGCCGTGAGAGCCTTGCGTCGACGTGGCCTCGTGTCATAGGCCCGACGCTCTGCGCCAAAAGCTCTTGCGAGAGGAGCGCAAGCCACGTCCTCATAAGCGTCCGGATAGATGATTAGGCCCGTTTCGGCCGACGGCCGCGTAGACACCGGTGGCGTTTTCGAACCTGTGGTACGCCGGCGAATTATTGAACGTATCGCCGCCGCGGCGTTTCAGCCGGTCGTTTTGATTGTTGCGCCTGCTGGGTATGGAAAATCCGTAGCAGTCCGTCAGTATCTTGACACGGTGGATGCGGTTAAGGTGCGTTACGACGTGCGTTCCGAACACGCTAACCTTCTGGGTTTTTTGCGGGGGTTTGCTGATGCGCTGGCCGATGTAGCTCCTGACGCACGCAAGACACTGTCGGGCGCCTACGAAAAAAATCGCTCTTCAGGGTCCTCAGGTTCCGACTTAGCGCTGTGGATGTACGCGCACGTCAAGACGTACACAGGGCTCATCGCTATTGATGATTTTCACCTAACCGAGAACGATCCCGAAATAGCCAGATTCTTAGTATCGTTGATAGACCGGACTAGGGGTAGGACGCGATGGCTCCTCGCGTCGCGGTCAACGACAAACCTCCCGGTCGGATCGTGGCTCGCTTACGGTCATATGGACCTTACCGTAGACGAGCAAGATTTACGGTTTACTGTGGAAGAGGCTCGGTTGGCGGCGAGATCCACGCGCGTCGCTGTACGGGATGAAGAGCTTAATGAAATTCTGTCCATGACAGATGGCTGGCCAACGGCCTTAAGCTTTGCGCTGAGAAGCTCGACGCGGTCCGTAGATCTAAGAAATATTACGGCTACGACCCGCGAGATGATTTATCAGTATCTTGCCGAGCAGGTATACCGCACGCTCGAGCCCGATGAGCGTGACCTCTTGCATTTGTCATCATACCTCGGTGAAATTAATGCGGATATTCTGCGGTGCGCGGGTTATGATAAGGCCCGCGGCGCTATAGAATCACTCCGACAGCGCGTGGCATTTATTTATCCAGACCGCCCTGGTTCGTATAAGTGCCATGATCTCTTTAGAGATTTCCTGCAGCATCAACTTGAGCTGCAGGGGGATCAGGCCGTAGAGGATATGCGACTGCGAGCGGCGCGGGCATTGGAGTTGACGGGACGACACGCTGCGGCGCTCGCACTGTATGCCCAAAACTCTGCCAACAAGGATGTGTTGCGCATTCTTGCTAGTCACGGGCTTCGGCTAGCAGACGAGGGTCACGCGGATGCAGTAACAGCCGCATTAGAGAGCTTGCCGTCGGATATCCGCGCCACAAACCCATTAGTGCTTGGCTTGCGCGGGCTAGCAGAAGGCGACCTTGGGCGTTTTGATCGCGCCGAATCGTTGCTTCAGCGCGCGCTGTCAAAGCGATGTGAGCAAACACTCCGTGTCGAGTTGTCACTGCGGCTTGCCTTGATAGTGATTAATCAGATGCGGGACGTTGCCGGAATGCTCGAGCCGCTAGTTAACGTCGATCTGCCTGTAAATCTCCAGGGCGAAATTGCCAGCCTTTTAGCAATCACTTACGCTTACGCGGGGCGTTCTCGCGAGGCAAAGGCAGCGCTGGCAAAGGCAAGAGACGCCCTCACGCACATTGAGAGCAATCAGGACCGTGCAAAAATACTGCAGCGCCTAGGCGTGGCTGGTCTACGACTTGGCCTTCCGCTAGAGGAAACGCAGGAAGCGCAGACGCTTGCCGCGTCCCTGGCCTCGGAAGAAGGTTTGTTCGGCCTGGCGGGGCGCGCGTTCGTCGCCCTCGCGAGCATCGCGTTGTCATACGAGGACGATGCGGCAAAGGAAGTGTGGTATTCGCAGCAGGCCGCGAACGCGGCAATGAAAGCCGGCGACCTTTTTAACCTGCAAACCGCGTTGCTGCACCTTTTGAATGTTGAGGGTCGACGTGGCAACGTCGAACGGATTAAGGCACTAGAACAGCAGATCGCGCCAATTTCAACCTCCGACGTGCGACGCATGTCTTATGTAATTCCGGTTCGTGCCTATGTTGCGGCCTGGGAGGGTCGATTCGATGACGCGCATCGCTTGATGGCCACTATTTCTGGGAGTGAGCGTTTTTTCGCGCACGATCGCGCGGTAAATGCTGCTTCTGATGCCTTGTTTTTATTGGCGCTCGGTCAGCGTGACCTTTCGATTTCGATGCTAAAAACTGTTTTTGCCGAGATTGAAAAGACGGACTCAAATCTGCTCTATGCCAGGCGGCAAGTAGAGATTGCAAGACTCCTAGCAGCTTTAGTTGAGAGTTTGGCTGGTCGAAGAACATATGCTCAACGGCTGTTGGGCAAGATTCCAAGGCACGATGATGCCGTTACGAAGTCGTTACGAGAAGCAGTGTATGCGGTATTTAATGCCGTGCAAGAGCCGGCTTTGGAATCAGATATTGACGAGTCGGTCGAGCGGCTTCAGGCAATCGGATATGGCGGAATAGGACGCCTCTTAAGAAGTGCGTTCGATGCCTGCAAGCCCACGCGACTGGATGCTGATGACCTAGGACTCACGCGGGCCGAGACCGAGGTGCTTCAGGCTTTGGCGAGGGGCCATCGGCCAAAGGACATAGCATTGGAATCTGGTCGTAGCGTGTACACTGTCCAGGCACACATTCAAAACGTAATAAGGAAGCTCGGATGCAGCGGACGCGCCGAGGCTCTAAAAATTGCGCGCGTCCGGGGCCTAATAGCCTAACTGCATCTAGTTCTCCTAAACTGCCTAGTGAATTTTAACTAGTGACGGTCTGACTGAGGGCCGTTATCCTCATACTGCACTCGCTGCTGCTTTGAGGAGGTACTTTTATGGACTTGGTTATTGCCTTAGCTATAATCGTTGGTATCGAAATTCCGCCGTCGATTGGCTAGTCGCACGAAAGAAAATTTGATCTCCCTGACGCCACCGACCAGTGGCCAGGCCATCATTTCGCTCGGAGTTGATCTTTCACGCCTCACTAAAGCCGTGATCGAGCAACTCCAAGATCCGACGCTCGTTGGTGATCCCGGCCTGGAAAGTTCGATTGAAGGGCTGCTCGATCGGCTTTGTATGTCGGTGAACCTCTCGAAACCCGTCGGCCTCGGCAATTGGGCGTCGCGGGAGGGAAGCCGGCTCGGGACTTCGCGCGCGAGCGAGCTTGCGTCCGCTGCCGTACATGTCGTGGCTGGCGAAGCGGCTCGGTTCGATCTCGACCATGGCCGTTTATTGGCATTCATGGAAGTGCTGCGATCCGAAATTGGATCGGCGCTAGCGTCCTGCAAGAACGGTGCGCCCGAAGAGCCGGCGGAATATTCCGAAAGCACCCGTTCGCTATTGGCGATGTTGGGCGAACGGGACGCGGCGACATGCTGCCATTCACGTGCGACAGGCGAATGGGCTCGGCGGCTGTGCGCCTCGATGGCGATTCCGCGTGAGAGCGCGGAGCTGATCAAGCTCTGTGCCGTTTTACACGACATCGGGAAAATCTCTACGCCCGAAGCTATTCTTTTTAAGCGTGGCACGTTCACGGAAGAAGAGTGGGCAATCATGCGCGATCACTCGGCGGCCGGGCAGCGTGTGTTAGATCAGATACCGACGCTCGCCAGGTGCGCCCTGATCGTGCGGGCGCATCACGAACGCTGGGATGGTGCAGGCTACCCCGACGGGTTAGCCGGCGAAAATATTCCGTTTGAAGCGCGCGTTGTTGCCGTGGCCGACGCTTTCCACGCGATGATCAGCGAGCGGCCGTACCGTAAAGCCATCCCGCCGCGCCAGGCCCTCGAAATTTTGGAAGCCGGCCGCGGCACGCAGTGGGATGCTTCAGTTGTGGATGCGATGCTGGGCTTGTTCCGCAAGTCGCGCGAGCGCGCCGAGGTCCACGCTTCGAGCGCGTAGCCGCCTCTTTTCCGGGTAGTGGGCTGGGCGCACCTTAGGGTGCGCCCTTCATCTGTGTGCCAGCCAGTTGGCACTCCGAGGCCCCATACTCGGCACATGGAGTACATGATCGGCGCGGGAGCCATCCTCGAGACGGGCGAGTTCGCCAAAGTGACGGCCGCGATGCTGCATGCTCGGGTCGACGCGATGCTGGCGCGTTCGGTCAAGGCGGCGGCTGTGGATTTCGATGGGAACTCCCCCGGCGCGTTGCGCCGGCTACTGGTACTCGTGCCTGGATGGAACGCCGGACGCTTCCGGTCGTGCGTCACCAATCCGCTGATCGAGCGCGGCGCGTGCTCCCTGGCGGACGTGCTCTCCATGCTTGCCGGTGCTGCCCAGGCTCCGGAAATCCACCTGTTTGCACACTGGCTGCCCGACGATGCAACGTGTGCGGCCCTGTCCGGGCGCGGCATCGGCCTTGTGGTGCATCCTTTAGAAACCATCGCATCGGCGGCCGTGGTGGCCGGCCAACGGCATACCCGGTGGAAGGCGGCCCGGGCAGCCTAGTTCAGGCGCCTCTAAGGGTGAGCGCCGACCATCAGTAATACATGCCCGATATGCAACCGACTCGCGTGGCGGTGGTCGACGACGACCGCTTCGTCCGCGAAATGCTCGAACTCGGCCTCTCCCGCGAAGGCTTTATTGTGAAGACCGCCGCCGACGGCGTCGCCGCCCTGCAGCTGGTGCGCGAATGGGCGCCCGAGGCGATCGTCCTCGACGTCATGATGCCGAAGATCGATGGATTGGCGCTGCTGCCGAAGCTGCGCGAGATCACGCAAGCACCAATTCTCATGCTGACCGCCAAAGGCGAAACCGCCGACAAAGTCGCGACGCTCGGCGCCGGTGCCGACGATTACTTGGTCAAGCCGTTCATCTTCGAAGAACTCATCGCGCGCCTGCAAGCGAAGCTGCGGCGGCCACAGCTGATCGAAGAGCAGGTCTTACGCTGGCACGACGTCGCGATCAACCCCGATACGCGCGAAGCGTGGCACGGCCGCGACGCGCTCGATCTCACCCAGAGAGAGTTTGACTTGCTCTCGGTATTCATGCGCGAACCTCGTCGAGTTTTCAGCAAGGACCATTTGCTCGAACTGGTCTGGGGCCACGATTTCGAAGGCGGCCCCAACATCGTCGAAACATACATTTCCTACTTGCGCGCAAAGATCGATCGGCCGGATCAAGGTTCATTTTTCCGTACGGTGCGTGGCGTCGGCTACGGCTTGGCGCAATAGGCGCCCGTGAGAAGTTCGCTCGCCTCCCGTTTGGCGGGACTCTACACGCTGCTGCTGGGGATAACGGTTTTCCTGGTTATCGTCGCCTCTTCAATCGCGTTGATCTACGAATTAACCGGCTTTAGCCGCGACATCATCATCGCGAAGCACGACGAAGCGCGCAGCTTGGCCGAGCAATATCACATGCAAGGTGTCAGCTTGAATAAGGCCGCGCCTGATATCGCGCGCGACCTCAGCGGCATCGGACTGCAGGTTGCGGTCTTCGACGCGAAGGGAAAATTTCTAGCGGGCGATCGAGCTTTGCGCCCACCGTTGCTCACGCGCGTGCTGAGCGGGCGCGTAGAAATTACGCAGCCGCCAGGATCGCGGGGGACACAGCTGACGATCCGCCGGGGGCCCGAGTTCAATGGCTCGGCGCGCGGTCCGGACTTCCGGTATCTCATTGGAGTTGATGGCGGCTTCGTTGCGTTTATGCCATCGCCGTGGATCATCTTCGCAAATCTTGGACCTTATTGGCTCATCATCGTATCGATCGGCGTTGTCGCGATCTTGCTTTCGTGGTTTATTGGTCGCGTATTCTCCCGGCACGCACTTGCGCCGCTCACTGAAGTCACGGGGTCGCTGCAGGCATTAGCGCTCGGCGATTATACGCAGCGGCGCTTCATTGCGGCCGGCGGGGATGAAATCGCGCAGTTGACCGAGGCATACAACGATGCCGCCGCGAGCGTGGCAAACGCGATGGACGAGCGCAAAAATACCGAAGCGCGCATGCGCCAGTTCGTAGCCGACGCGGGTCACGAATTGCGGACTCCGCTCACCGTTATCGCGGGCTACATCGATGTGCTGCGGCGCGGCGCGATCGAAGAACCGAAAGTCGCAAAGCAGATTTTGGCTACGATGGCGCTTGAAAAAGAACACATGCGCGGATTGATCGATCGCCTGATGCGATTGGCGCGCATGGACGCGGAGGCGCCTGCCGAACCGCGGCCGATCGACGTACGTGAGTTTCTGCGCGATCAATCCGATGCCGCGCGGAGGCTCGATGAACAACGCCATATCGATTACAGCGTCGAGGGCGTGAAAGAGATCTTCGCCGATCGCGCCGAGCTGGGCGAAGCGTTTTGGAACATCCTCGAAAACGCCCTGAAGTATGCGCCGGGAGCGCCCGTGCACTTGCGCGCGGCCGCCGAAGGTAAAGAAGTCGTCCTGACCGTTAGTGACCAGGGTCCTGGGATGACCGAAGGCGAGCGGCTCCACGCATTTGAGCGATTCTACCGCGGGGACGCGCGCGGCGAAATGCCGGGCACCGGCCTGGGGCTGGCGATTGCCAAACGGGCGGTCGATCGCGCCGGCGGGACGATTCGCATTGACAGCGCGCCCGGCCACGGAACGACGGTGACCATCCGTCTTCCTCAGGTATTTCCCAAGGGTGAAGTGGTACAAGAACCTTGATGCGACGCATTATTGCCTTTCTGCTGACCTTGACTCTGATCGCGAGCCTGACGCCGGCTGCGCGCGCGCAGTCCGATACGGGCGAAATCTGGATCACGGTGCAGGATGCCGGGACGAAGGCTCCGGTCATCTTGGCGCGCGTACTGCTCGATGGCCCGGTGGTGACCAGCGAGTTCACGGGCAACGACGGAAAAGTTCACTTCATCGACGTGCCCGACGGAATCTACCGGGCGCGCGTCTTTTCTCGCGGGTTTCAAGCCGTGACTTCGCAGAATTTCGAAGTGACCAACGGCCGTTCGGTTACCGTTGCCGTGGAATTGGCACAGTCGCAGGCACCCCTGCGCACCATTGCGTCGGTCGTTTCAAAATCGACGGCGACGGTCTCGACGACAGCCATTTCGGCGAACAGCGCCCAACGCAAACTTTCGGACACGCTGGCCGACGCACTCGGCAAACTTTCGGGCGTCAACCTGACGACCTCCAGCAACGATAGCGACGCGACGCAAACCATATCACTTGAAGGACAAGACGCCAGCCAAACCGCGATGTCGGTCAACGGCATTCCGCTGAACTCACCCGGCACGGCCGGCAACGTCCGCGCGATCAATTCCGACTTGTTCACCGGAGCCAATGTTTCGTTCGGTCCGCAAACCGGAGGCTTTGGAGGCGGCGTCGGCTTTTCGACGCTGCAACCGACGCTTTCTTGGCAGAGCGAGTTCTCGCTCTCAGCGGGAAGCAATGGAAAGAACAACTATTTGGCCGCCGAGAGCGGTTCTATCGGCAAGCTGGGATTCGCATTCACGCACACGTTCCGTGCGGTGCCGAGTCTGCTTGACGGAATGACGTTCCTAGATGCGAGCGGCCTGAACTACAATCACAACGGCGACCGCAACAGTACCGGAACGCTGCTGAACCTGCGCTATCAGTTAACAGATGCGCAGACGGTCAGTGCGCTGTACATGCATTCGACCAACTCGGCGAATATGGTCTGCACGCAATTCACGGGACCGGTACCATGCGGTTACGGTCCGAATAACACGACGAACACGGCTTTCGATCTCTACTCGCTTACCGACAACGCGCTGATCGGCAACACGCAGGTGGCGGCGTCACTTTACGGCATACGCTCGAGTACGCTCAACGATTTGCTGAACCGCTTCGTGGGCGGCGTTGCAGCCCCCACGGGTACGCAGTCGACGAACTATTCGAACGGAATATCGGTTAACGCGACGCTCCCGGCCCGCGACCGCCATACGATTTCTATTACCGCCAACACGAGCAACAGCCGCAGCACATTCACCCCGCTCGTTTCGCAGGCGGCTCCATACACGTTTGCCGGCCAGGCTACCAGCTATTCGTCGATAACGATCAACGATGCCATCCGAGCGAACCCGAAGCTGCGGTTCAACGATTCGATCGGGCTCAGCCAGTCGAGCAATGCGCCGAGCAGCATCCTCTTGGGTTTCAGCACGAACTGGCAGCCGACCACCAGCGACACGTACGCATTCAGTTATAACCTCGGCGGATCCGGCGCGCGTTTTGGCCGGCAAGGCATTCTTTCGGATCCGCAACAGCTGCGCTTCGACTGCAGCGGCAATATCGCGTTCGGCAGCGCGCCCGGTGACAACTCAAGCGCGAACTCTTCGACTTCCGCCCGGCTCAGCTACACGCACAAGATGAACGGCGGATTGGTCAGCGCGCAGGTCTACCGCATGACGCAGAACGGCGTTGTCCTGCCGGTCGATGTCAACGGCACCGCGCTCGTGGGAAGCGGTATCTTTCCGCCGAATTATTTTGCGGTTGCGCAGCAGACGTTTGTGAACGAGTGTGGCGTCCCGGTGGGAACCGCGTTCGGTCCGCAAAACACCTATTTCTCGACGCCGATCTCCGGCGTGCAGCGCGTCTACGAAGGCTTCCACCTCAACGGTTTCTTCACATTCGGCAATCTTGTTGTCGAGCCGTTCTACGATACGCAAGTCGCGAAGGCGAACAGCAGCGACCCGCGCTTCGTGAATCCGTACGCGATCACGATTGCGGGCGCGCAGCTTCCGAACGTTCCGCTCCATCGCGCGGGACTCACGCTAGATTACAAGCCACCGCGCTCGGTGTTTGAGTGGCTCGTGAACGCGAACTATACGGGCAGTAATAATCCGCAGAATCTTCCGGCATATACCACGCTCGACGCGGGCGTGAATTACCAGACGTCGCGCGGCGCGGTAACGTTCGCCGCCAGCAATATTTTCAATGCCGACGCCGGCGTCTTCGCGACGCCGCAAGGCGCAGTGCCGTACGTCGCGCAGAACGGCACTGTCATTCCGACGGTGGCGCGACCGAACACGCCGCGCCAATACTCCGTGAGCTACACCGTACGGTTCGGTCAAAATGTCCCGCAGAATCCGGGCGCGCCGAACCTTTCGGCGGTCGTCGGCGGTGAGGGAGAAAACGGGGCGCGCGGTCCGGGAGGACCGGGCGGCGGATTCTTCCGGCAGTTGACGCAACTCCCGCAGAGCCCGCCGTCGAATCCGTTTGCGGTAAATACGGCGATGCCGCTCTGCACTGCCGATTCGCAGAAGATCATGCAGCCAATTTTGACCGCGCTCAAATCGTACGCTTCGCAAATCGAGGCTGCTAAAACCACCGCGGGTTACCCGGCGACGGCGCCGGCGCCCCCGGTCATTCCCGGCGTCTCAGTCCAGTATCATCCGTTGGGGACGACCTACGCCCTTTCTATCTCGACAAGCAAGACGGCACTCTTGCGCCCGGTTTTCACGTGCTCCACATTCCACATCGCCGATCAGCAGACGGCGGACCAGCGCAAGCTGTTCGTGCAACCAAACAATGGCATGTTTGCCGCGCCGACGCTGACGTTCATGCCCTCGGTCGGACTCTATCTTGCGCGTACGCCTCCGGCGCCGGGATCGGAAACGTTCCGCACGTACAAATTGCCCGCGTCGCCGCCGAAGATCGCCTTCGTCTACAATCCGAAGAGCCCGACATGTACGACCGCACAGATGCGTTCGACCGCGCAAGCGGCGGTGACGGAATTGCAAGCGCACTTTACCAAGGGCAGCCCGACGCCGGACTTTACGATCACGGCGAACACGGCCAAGTCGGGTACGTGGTATTCGCTCTCACCCGAAGACATTACGTGGGTTCCCGCGCTGATCAATTGCGGGCGTGTTGCGTCGGCGGCGCGCGACGACCTTACGAAACTTGGTTGGGATGGCGCAAATCCGCCGAGCCTGAGCTACTCACCCGCACTCGGTCTGTACATCGTCACCGGCAGCTTCCAGCGTCAAGGTGGACAGAGCGGCGCGAACGGCCAGAATAATGCGAACGGAACCAACGGTCAGCGCCGCACGGGTGGCGGAGAGGGCGGCGGCTTCGGCGGCGGATTCATGATCCCGATCTTCGGCGGCCAGCGTCGTGGCGGAGCAAGTCCCTCACCGTCACCGTCGCCGGCGCCGGCCTCAACCCCGCACTAGCGCTCGGTCGAAGTGCCCGCCAGGCGGGCGCGATCGACCATCTCTTTCATGCGGGGATGATCGCCGGGGATCGTCGTGACCCATTTTTCAAACTTCGGTACCGGCTGGCGGACGCGAAATAAGAAGTACCAGACGTTCATCTCGCCCATGAATTTGAACCGGCGTTTGATATCGGCGCTGAGCGCCGTGTAGGTCGGAAACGATTGCAGATACTTCTCGAAACCGTCGTGGGCCTTATCGAGCTCGAGCAGCGTCTGCGCGTTGTGAATGGTCGCGCGAATCTTGCGTGCGCTGTGCAGAATGCCGGGCGCGTGCAGCAGCCGGTCAACGTCGCCCTCCGTGTATGCGGCGACTCTCCCCACATCGAACAATTCGAAGGCTTCGCGAAATGATTCCCAGCGCTGGGCGATCGAAGCCCAACTCAAGCCGGCTTGGAAGACGGCGCGCGTAATGACCTCCAGGTAGTCGTTCAGCACCGGCGATTCAACCTGAGCGGGGATCGTTGAGTGTGGCACTAAGGCGCGTGCGCCGACGCGTCAAAGGCGAGCGCGGTCATCATCGCGACGCCGGCCGGCAGCGCGGCTTCGTCGATGTCGAACGTGCTCGAATGGTGGGGGTTGGCCGTTTCGCTGTTGCCGCGCGCGCCGAGTGTGTAAAAACACGACGGGACCCTTTGGGCGAAAAACGAGAAGTCTTCGGCGCCCATGAGCTTGTCCGCCGCGAATACTCGCTCGTCGCCGAGCAACTTGCGGGCAAGCGATTCCGCATACTGCGATTGTTCCGGGTCGTTTGCCGTGACGGGGTAGCGCTTGAGATATTGATAGTCGTAGGATGCGCCTGCCGCATCGCACGACGCTTTGAGGATCCGCTCGATCCGCGCCGGCATCGAATCGCGCAATTCTTCGGAAAACGCCCGTACGGTGCCCAACATGCGAACGGTTCGTGGGATGACGTTATGTATCGTGCCGCCGTGGATCGACCCAATCGTTACAACGGCTGGTTCGAGCGGATCGATATTTCGGCTGACGATTTGCTGCAACGACGTGACGAATTCGGCAGCGATAAGAATCGGATCGATCGTATCGTGCGGAGCAGCACCGTGGCCGCCTTTTCCGAGCACTTCGATCTCGATCGAATCGCTCGATGCATAAAAAGGGCCGCGGCGAAAGCCGAGTGTGCCCGTCTCGTACTTCGAACTCAAATGCAGACCGTAGGCGCGCTCGATTCCGAAACGATCGAGAATGCCTTCCTCGACCATGGCTTGCGCGCCGCCCTGACCTTCCTCGGCCGGCTGAAAAACCAGACAGACGGTCCCCGCCAGTTCTGCGCGCCTCGCCGCGATAAGTTCGGCCGCGCCGAGCAGTATTGCGACGTGGCCATCATGGCCGCAAGCGTGCATGACGCCGTCGTTGCGCGACCGGTACGGTTGTGAATTTTCCTCGAGGATCGGAAGCGCATCCATGTCGGCGCGCAGCATGATCGTGCGGCCGGCCGTGACTCCGTGAATAACTCCGACAACGCCGGTGCGCGCGATGCCGCGGTGTACGTCGTAGCCGAGATTCTGTAGGCGCTCGGCGATGATTCCGGCCGTGCGCTCTTCCTGAAAACCCAGCTCGGGATGCATGTGCAGGTCGCGGCGCGTGCCGACGATCTGGTCGACGAGCTTCGCTGGCACCTCGATGATAGCGGTCATGAAAAACTGGTTCGCCCTCGGGGTGCGCCTGACCCCATAAGGGCGCCGCGGCCGGCGCAGAGGGGCCTTCCTTTTCCGCAAATCGCGTGGTAGGATTTCCCGGAACCCACGTCAGTAAGGAGCCCGTTTAGTGTACGTCGATGAGATGTTGAACTGTGTAGACTGTGGACGTCAGTTTGCGTTCACGGCCGGGGAACAGCAGTTCTACGCCAGCAAAGGTTTTCAAAATAAGCCCAACCGTTGTCCGGATTGCCGTCAGGCGCGCAAACAGATGCGCTCGCAAAGCGGCGGGCCGACGGGCGGCGGCGGCCAGCGTAACCGAGAAATGTTCCAAGCTACGTGCAGCCAATGCGGCGGCGTGGCGGAGGTGCCTTTCCAGCCACGCGGCGACAAACCGGTGTATTGCCGCGATTGCTTCGCAACGCGTCCGAACTACCGCTAAACGGGTTTTTTCTTTGTCGCGACCGTTATCAGTGTGCAGATCGCTGCGTTGATCAAGAGCGCGCAGAAGCCCCCGTTGATTCCGCCTGGGGTAACCGCATAGTGCACGAAAAAATACCCAAGACATTCGCCGGCAATCAGTCCTGCGGCTACCGCCGCCGCCCCTACCCGTGGCCACACGAGCGCAAAAATTACGCCCGGGGCCAGCTGCGTCACGCCCACGTAATAGAAGAGCAGCAAATCTACCAGCGAGGTTTTAAAGAAGATCCAAAGCGTCAGCGCAAGGAACGCTACGACCAGCACCAGGACGCGTGTAGCCATCGTGCGCTCGCGGTCGCCTGTCGCAGAGTTGAACAAGTCGCCGAGCACATTCTTAGAAAAGACGCTTGCCGCCCCAAGGAGGAACGTCGAAGCCGGCAACAACGCTGCAAGACAGCCGGCGGCGGCTACGATGCCGAGCGCGGCCGGCGAATAGTAGCGCTGCATCAGCAGCATGAACGATTGATCGGCGGCGGGACCTTTTAGACCCGGCGCGATCGCCAGCGCCGTGAAACCGGCAAAGAAAACGAACAGCAAGATCAATTGATAGAGCGGCATGAAGATCATGTTGCGCCGTAACGTCTCCGCATTTTTGGCGGAATAGATGGCCGGCGCATTGGCAGGTCCCATGAAGAACCCGACACCCGAAAGTAAAATCGTCGTGACGAACCACGGTACGGTGTATGCCGCGTTGGTTGCACCGGGAGGTGGCAGGGTCATCCAATGCGGATGAATCTGCAGCACGTGATTGATCATGCCGAGCGGTGATCCGAAAAACCGGATGGGAATGGCAATACCCGCAAATAGTACAGCTCCCAAGACAAGCGAATCTTTTACGACGCTTGCCCACGCCGTGCCCCGCAGGCCCGCCGTGAAAACAAAGAGCGCCATCAGAACGAAGGCGATACTGACCGCGGCGGTCGCGTTGTATTGCCCATATCCGGCAATCGTCAGCAAGATCTGCAGCCCGGTGAGCTGTAACGTGACGTACGGCACGACGAGAAAAAATTGCAGCAAGGCGACCGCTATTCCGAGCGCCTTGCTTCCATAGCGATGGATGAACAGGTCGGGCAGCGTCAGTAAACCGTGTTCTTTGCCGAGCCGCCAAATGGGCGGCAGTAGGAAGAAGCCGATGCAATAGGCGACCGTTCCGTAGGCGAGGATGTAAAATGTCGCGGCACCCTTCCCGTAAGCCCATCCGGCGGCTCCGAGGAAGGTAAAGCTTGTATAGATTTCACCGGCGAGCAGAATCCACAGCAAGAGCGTTCCAAACGAGCGGCTTCCGACCATGAACTCGTGCGGGTCCATCTTCAACCGCCGCACGCTGAATAACGCAAAAGCGACCGTTGCAAGGATAACGGCGGCGATAATCGTGAGAGCTTGAGTTTCCGGCCTCAACGTACGCGCCCCAAGCGGTTGGCGGCAAGCAAAAAGAGCGGCGTCACCGCAACCCAAAAGACCATCCACGCGAGCAAGAACGGAAAGCCGAAAATGCGCGGCTCTTCCCGATTGACGAAGGGAATCGCCAACGTGAGCATGATCGGCGGAATTGCCGCAAGAGCGACTTGCGCAAAGCGCGCAGCGGGTGTCATCTCGGAGTTACTAGTAGTATAAGCGGCCTGTGAAAACCTATGACGCGATCATCGTCGGCGCTGGGCACAATGGCCTGGTCACCGCGTGTTACCTGGCGCGCGCCAAACGCAAGGTCCTCGTGCTCGAACGCCGGTATGTGGTGGGCGGGGCGTGTGTCACCGAAGAGCGGACGTTTCCCGGTTACAAAGTTTCGACCGCCGCCTACGTGAACAGTCTTTTCCGCCCGGAGATCATTCGCGATTTGCGCCTCCGAGACTATGGTTTCGAGTTGCTCGAACGCAGCCCGGCTTCGTTTTCGCCTTTTCTCGACGGCCGGTATTTGATTCTCGGCTCCGATAAGCAGAGCGAACTCAGCGAGATTGGAAAGTTCAGCCGCAAAGACGCGGAGCGTTATCCGGAGTACGAACGGATGCTCGAGCGCGTCGCGGCCGTCATAGAACCGACGCTTCTGCAAAAACCGCCAAACGTTGCCCGTCCCTCCGTCTACGATCTGATAGGAATCGCGAAGCTCGGACGCGGCATGCAAAAGCTCGGGCCCCAAATGGGTGAGGCTGCCGAGATCCTAACCGGCGCGGCGCGCCCGATCTTGGATCGCTGGTTTGAGTCGGAGGAGCTGAAGGCGACGCTGGCCACGGATGCGATCATCGGTGCGTTCGCGCCGCCCTCGATGCCGGGCACCGCGTATGTGCTCTTTCACCACGTCATGGGCGAAACGAACGGTAAGCGCGGAGTCTGGGCTTACGTGCGCGGCGGGATGGGCGGTCTGACTCAAGCGCTGGCGAGAGCGGCGATCGATCTCGGCGTCGAGATCAGAACCGAAGCCGAGGTCGTCCGAATTCTGGTCACTGACGGGGCCGTGCGCGGCGTCGCCCTTTCCAGCGGGGATGAGTATGCCGCGCGAACGGTTGCAAGCAACGCCGACTGCAACGTTACCTTCAATAAGTTGCTCGGGCGCGAACTGTTGCCGCCCGAATTTTTGAACGCCATCGACAGAATCAGTTATAACAGCGCGTCGGCGAAGATCAACGTTGCGCTCGAACAATTGCCGAACTTTACGGCGCTCCCCGGCACGAAAAGCGGTCCGCAGCATCGGGGAACCGTGCATCTATGTCCCGACCAGGACTTCATCGAGCGCGCCTACGATGACGCGAAGTACGGAAGGCCTTCGCGCGAACCGGTCGTCGAGTGCACGATACCCTCCGCGGTGGACGACACCGTTGCGCCACCCGGGAAGCACTTGATGTCGATGTTCGTTCAGTACGCGCCTTACGCGCCGAAGGGCGCGCCGTGGACCTCTGCGACGAAAGACGCGTTTGCCGACAGCTGTTTCGACGTCGTCGAGCGGTATGCGCCCGGTTTCAAGAACAGCGTCGTCGATCGCGAAGTACTCACGCCGCCCGACCTCGAAAATATCTTCGGGCTGACCGGCGGAAATATTTTTCAAGGCGCGATGACGCTCGATCATCTCTTCATGTTCCGCCCAGCACCCGGCTACGCCGGATACCGGATGCCGGTCCAAGGTTTATTTTTGTGCGGTTCTGCCGCTCACCCCGGCGGCGGGGTAATGGGCGCCGCGGGTCTGAATGCCGCCAGGGAGATGCTGAAAACATGAACTCGAAATCGTTTCTCGTTCCGGATACGATTTACGACTATATCCTGAAGACGACGCTTCGGGAGACACTGGTTCAGCGGGCGCTGCGCGAACGCACGGCGGCGATGCCCCAAGCGCGCATGCAGACCGGCCCCGACCAGCTGCAGTTCATGCAATTGCTGGTCCGGGCGATCGGGGCGCGCCGTTGCATAGAAGTGGGAGTCTATACCGGTGCGAGCGCGCTCGCGGTTGCCCTCGCGATTCCCGCTGACGGAACGATAGTGGCGTGCGACGTGAACGAGGAGTATACCGCGATCGCCAAGGAGTTCTGGCAACGCGCCGGCGTGGCGAACAAGATCGACCTCCGGCTGGCGCCCGGCGAGGAAACGCTGAATGCATTGCTCGCACAACAAGGTGACTACGATTTCGCTTACATCGACGCCGATAAGACGAATTACGATGCATATTACGAGTTGGTGTTGCGGCTGCTGCGGCGCGGTGGATTAATCGCGATCGATAACGTTTTGTGGGGCGGCGACGTCGCCAATTCCGCGGAAACGGATCCGGATACCGTTGCCCTGCGAAAGCTCAACGAAAAAATTGGCCTGGACGAGCGGGTGGACACGAGCTTATTGACGATTGGCGACGGGCTCTCAATCGTACGCAAGCGCTGACCGTATGAGATCTAAATTTACGGGCGGAAGCCTCGACAAAGCTCGTTTGGATACGCTGGTCGATGCGGTGTACGCGATCGCGCTGACCCTGCTCGTCTTGGATTTGAAGTTACCCGGCGGCTTGAGGACATTTGAAGTTCCCGCGCACCTGCGCGACATGCTTCCCAAGATTGCCATCTATGCGATCGCGTTCTCTACGGTTGCGTTGCTCTGGGTCTGCCACCATTATTACGCAACCTTAGTGACGGGCACGGACTTTACGCACGTCATGCTCAACCTCTCGCCGCTGCTCCTTGTCTCGCTGGTACCGTTCACCGCTGCAGCAATGGGCGCGTATCACAATTCGTCATGGGCCGTGGCGACGTTCACGCTCAACGTCGCGGTCATCTGTTTCTTGTACGTCCTCAATTGGGCGCATTGCAGAAGGCGGCTCATTCCGGCTAGCGTCGATCGCCTATTGCTGGACACAATGTCGGCGAATGCTTGGTATTCACTTGCGGGAGAAATCTTCGCGACCGTTCTGGCATTCGTCGTGCCGGTTCTCGGCATTGCGGTAGCAGCGGTCATGGTGCCGGTGGGCTTTGCGGCCATGGCGCGCCTCGAGCCGCGCATCATGGAAGCGGTGAAGGAGCGCTAAGCCCCGTACCACCGCAGTCGCGGCCAAAGATCTTTCAGCGGCGCGATTGGCTGCGTGCAGAGGAAAATCGGCGTGGGGCCTTCGATGGCCCAGCGCAGCGGATCCTCAAAAGTTCCGGCCAAGACGACGTGCCGGAAAAGTGTGTGCAGCAGATCCGCTTGCGAGGCGCCGATGGCGAGCACGGAGCTGCCGTTGTAACCGCGACTCCCCCAAAGGTAATACTGATTCTGCGCACTGATCGGTTGCGGAAGGCCAAACGGGCCGCCGTAGAATTCGATGGCCGCCGCTCCTGCATAGGTATCTGAAAATATGGCGGTTCGCCGGCGCTGCTCCGGCGGAAGTCGATCGTAGATGTCCGCAACGCGGCGCGTAAGGCCCTTCCATCCGAATTCGTCCGCGAACAGCGGTTGTACCAGGTGCGCGGACTGGCCATTGCGTCCCGTTATGCCGAGCATTCGTGAATAACCAATGAGACCGTGCGCGGATAGTGCCGGGATAGTGAAGGGCGCAAGAAGCGCCGCCGAACCGAGCACGGCACCCGCCGCAGTCGCGCGCCATGCGGGGCGCTCGCCCCAAATTCTTTCCATCGCCGCCCATCCGGCGCAAATGAGCGGGGTGTAAATTCCGGCAATATAATAACCCTTGCCGTTGAGCATCGCGGCAGCCGCCAACAGTAATAGAAATGCGATCGCGATGAAGCGGTACCGCCGCAGATCGGGCCCGAGCAGAAGCGCAATCGTTCCCGCGATCCACACCGGGGCAGCGACGGGATTCCCAAACAGGAACTGCTCAATGAAAAAGACGCCTGCATTTAGGAGCGGCTGCCGGAACTCGAACTGCATCCCGGAATTGAAGGGGTGCCGGCCGAGCACGTCGCCGCGTAATACTGCGAGCATTGGAAAACCGTGCGCGGCCTGCCATGCGAGGTTCGGCGCAAGAACGAGCAGCGTTGCAATCGCCGCGACCGCGAAGGCGCGCGACCGCAAGACGGCGCGCTCCGCGGTCATCAACAGGCCGGCCAGTGTGGCCGCGGCCAGCAAGAACATCGAATATTTTCCGTAAACCCCAAACGAAACCGCCGCGGCGATCGCAATCCACCAGCGCGGATCGCGCGAGCGCACCAGGCACATCGTGCCAAAGACTGCCAGCGCCCAGGTCACGGGTTCGTACGACGTTGTCGTGAGCGTGGTGCCGAGGAAGAGATAAGCGGGAGTGAGCGCGACGGTTACTCCGGCGAGGCGCTGCGACCACATGCCGCCTCCGAGCTCGGCAGCGATTGCGCACGCGAGGTACGCGGTGACGCCGGCTGCGATCGCGACGCTGAAACGCAGGGCGGCGAGTTCATAATGCGCCGGAGCGGCGAGCCACGAAACGAAAGCTGTGAGCGGCGGCATGTCGACATAGCCCCAGGCAAGCCGTTTCGCGCATGCGATGAAGTAAAGCTCGTCGCGGTAGTAACCATAGCGCCAGCAGACTGCGAGGTGAGCCGCAGCGGTCAAGACCCCGAGCAGCGTGGCAAATCGTTTATCCACCTGAAATCAGGCGGTGTCCGCTCGCGGCGGCATTGCCGAAGCGACGAAACTCAGCAGCAGCGAGAAGAGTCCGGCATAGAAAACGGCTCCCACCGCAAAGAGCGGATCCCACCAAGTGCCGCCCATGAATGCGATCGTAAAAAGCAGTAGCGCAGCGGCGTAGACTACCGGAACCACAAAGGCAAACGACGCAAACCAACGGCGCGAGCCGAAGTACGGCGGCGCGCGCGAGAGGAACGCATCGCCGGCGATCCCCGCTGCTATGCTGGCGGTCAAAACGCAAACGGCGTCGAGCCACCCCAAAGAATGGGTTATCGCGATCAGCCCGTTGCCGAGGACGAACAGCAACGTCAGCGCCCCAGGCTGCAGCCGGAAATTGCGCACGAGGTAAAAGGCCGTGCCCATCATGAGCAGGCTTTGCAGAATGACCGCGATCAGCGAACCGCCTTGTTGATAGAAGTGAATGGTCATGAGCGTCAGCGCGTTCGCATCGATTTCGTGCGGCACGATCACGCCCAGCGAGCGCGCTGCGTCAACGCGAAAAAACACTTGCGTTCCCCAATGCACGAGCTCGAGGATGGCTGCCGCCGAAACGATCGCGGGGAGTTGTTGCGCGAGCGTCGCCGGCCGCGGCATCTGGGCGACGGCTGATCGAATCGGCCCCGAGATGATGAGCAGCACGCCTGCGCCGATGACTTGGTGCGTCGGGCTGAGCAGCGCATCGAACCCCGCCTCGAAACCAAAGTATACGTGATTGATCATGTCCGCGATTCCGCCGAGCAAAAATACCAGTACGCCCACGCCGGACCACCGGTATGCCGCGCCTAGCGCCGCGGATAACGTTTCGTGGCGGCGCAGTGCAGCGGCGTAGCGCGACCCGATCAGGCATAATAAGAGAAGAAGCCCGGAATAAAGCAGCGCGTGTGCCCACGTAAAAAACGTGTCGACGTCGTGGCGTATGTGCCATCCCGCGTCGGTGTATAAACCGGCGATCGTCCAGTAACCCGCGAGGGCCATCGCCCAATCGAAGCGCCTCAAGAGTCCAGGGTTCGCAAGGCCATCATTCGAACCTGCGCAGCTCGATGCGCGCATACTCGGTCGCACTTGCTCCCGCGTTCGCCCTATTGGCGGCGTGTGCATCGCACCCTGAAACCGCCACACGAAATGTCACCATCGGCGCCGTCACGCCCTGGCCCGCCACGGTTTACATCCGGCAAGACGCGCCGCCCCGGATCCTCGCCGCGCAATTCTCGTCGTCGGTGATTCACGTCGGGGAATGGTGGTCGGGAAGAGTGGCTACGACCAGCAACGTCGCGGTCGTGGAGCTTCGATCGCCGTCATTTTCATTCATACTGCACCGGTCGGCGTTCGGCCAGTTTTCTTTCAGAACGCGCGTTCTGGCAGTCCCCTCGATCTACCGCCGGGGATTCACCGCAGCGCTGGTGGCACGCGGTGCGGGCCTCGGATTAACCGACGCGCGCGGCGCCGAGCTCGTTTTTCAATAGGCGCAAGCCCAGCGTCGCGGCCGCTGCGACCGCGACGTTAACCAGCAGTGCATAAAAGGCGATATATCCCGGCAGCGTGATGCCGGCGTGCAGCGGAAAGATCGTCGTCGTGAAGTTTGCCGTCTGCGCCATCCAGGTTGCGGCGGCAAGTCCGGCAGCCCAGCCCGCCAGCAAAGCGTGACGGTGAAACCACGTCGTATAAAGGCCGAGCACGACCGCCGGAAAGATCTGCACGATCCACGACCCGCCGAGTAATTGAAACTCGATCGCGTAGAGCGGCTTGATCGTTAGCGCGATCGCCAGACCGCCCGCAAGCACAAACAGCGCAATAAAGCGCGCCGTGCGCGTTTCCACGGACGGCCGGGCTAACCGCGTGTGAAACGTCTGAAGAATGTTGCTGGCGAACAAGTTTGCCGCGCCGATTGCCATGATGGCTGCGGGAACGAGCGCGCCGATAACAATTGCCGCGAACGCGACCCCCGCGAACCAATTCGGGAAGAACCGTGTGAACAGCTCGGGAATCGCAAAGTTCGGATCGGTGACGCGAATGTGGGCCGCGAGCGCGCAGTAGCCCAAGAGCGCTATCAAGGTAAGCAAAATACTGTAGAGCGGAAGCAGGGCGCAGTTGCGTCGGATCACGTTCGCGCTGCGCGCGCTCAGTACGCTCGTGATCGAGTGAGGATAGATGAAGAGGGCGAGCGCCGAACCCAGCGCCAGCGACGAATACGCGAAATACAGCGATGGCGCAAGTATCGTTGAGCCCGGTTTGGGTTTGGCCGCAAGCGCGGCTTGCGCCGCGCTGAAAACGTGAGGCCAGCCGCCCAGGCTCTTGGGGATAATGATAATCGCGGCAATAACCGTGACGTAGATCAGCGTGTCTTTCACGAACGCGATCATTGCCGGCGCACGCAAGCCGCTGGTAAACGTGTAGGCGGCAAGCAGCGCGAAAGCAACGACCAGCATCGTTACGGCCGACCCGTGAGTAGGGGCGATCCCGGACCGTTCGAGGACGACCTGAACACCGATGAGTTGCAGTGCGATGTACGGCATCGTAGCGACGACGCCGGTCAGCGCGACCGCCAGTTCCAGCGGCCGGCTCCCGAAACGGTCGTGCACGAAATCCGCAGTCGTCACGTAGCCGCGCGCCTTGGCGACGCTCCAAAAGCGAGCCATCACGAGAAACGCTAAGGGATAAGCAATGGTCGTGTAGGGGACCGCGAAAAAGGCGATCGCGCCCGAGCCGAACGCAAACGCCGGCACGGCGATAAACGTGTACGCGGTGTACAGGTCACCGCCCAAAAGAAACCACGTAACAACCGTGCCGAAGCGCCTTCCTCCCAGCGCCCATTCGTCGAGCGAGGAAAGGTTTGCGTGGCCCCATCGTGCCGCCAAAAAACCCATTGCGGCAACTCCGAGGATCAGCACCAGAAATATCGCCGAACCGCTAGTCACTTTCGCGATCTCTCGTTGCGACGTAGACGATCCACACGATTAATGCGGAGAGCACGATCCAAAGAATTTGATACCAGTAGAAAAATGGAAATCCGAAAAGAATGGGCGTCGAGCGCGCGTACAGCGGCGGAACGAGCGTAGCCGCGAAGGGCACGAGCAGCAGCCAGTACCACAGACGGTGTCTCATGCTATTTTAGCGACACCGTCCGCTCGGCCCAGATGTCGGTGAGCGAGACCTTTCCGAGCCATTGTGAAATTGCCATGCCGCCGATGCAGACGGCGGTACCGGCAATTTGGTGCGCTTCGATCCGGCTGTGGAGAATTGCGATCGAAAGCAAGCCCGCTAGCACCGGAACGCTGAACTGAAAGAGCGACGCGCGGCCGGCGCCCAGCACCGAGATTCCCCAGCTCCAGATCGGAAACGTCAGCACGATCGGGAAGATGACCGAGTAGGCGAATATCCCCCAGTCGGCCGCCGGAAGGGCCGCGTAGTTTTGGTGCATCATGCGGGGAAGCGCTCCGGGCAAAATGATGAGCGTACCGATCGTCATGGTCACAGCGACGAGTCCGAGCGGTGTGTAGCGGCCCAGTAACTTTGCGCTCAAGACGTTAAATATAGCAAATATTGTGGCGGCGCAAAACGTCAGCGCGTCGCCGGGCCGAAATGTAAGATGACCCGAGAAGGCGCCCTCGAAAACCGCGACGCCGAACAGCGCCACCGCCGCGCCGAACCAGCGTCCCGCGTGTACGCGCTCTTGGCCGGAAAAAGCAACGATCGCGAGCGTCAATAGCGGTGAAAGACTCGCCAGCAGCGACGAAGCGAACGCACTCGTGTTCGCTAATCCAAAAACCCAAAAGTATTGATACAGGCCGTATCCGCACGCGCCGCATGCGATCAACAGGGGCAGATCGCGCGCGCGAAAGCGCACCGCCTGATGCATCCCGCGAGCGAGCAGGAACGCGAGCGGCGTCATGGCGAGAAAACGTAGCCCCGTGAACGCGAGCGGATCGATCGATGCGAACGCGTATTTGCTGAGGACGGTGTTCATTGCCCACGAAAGCGCAACGAACACGAGACCCGGATAGAGCAGCGGCCGGCGAACGCTCACGCCTCGACTCTACCGTGTCAGGTTGAAAGCTCCTCGGTTAGAATATCCCGCCGACCGCCACGCACTGGCATCGCTGCACGCGCCGGTTTCCGCGTTTTCATATGCGGCGCGCGCGACCGTATCGTCGGACGTTCCGGGTGAGGCTGTTGCGCACGGATTCGCCGTAGCGGGCGGCCTGCCCGCGTCTTCGCCCGGCTGCGCGCTCACGAGGATGGCATCACTCGTGCGATCGCGCGCGCCTGCGATTGCGACGTAGGGCGGCGAGCTGAACGCGCGAAGCGTGACGTCGTCTTCGCGCGTGGCGAGAACGCTTCCGTCGCCGGCTTGCACCGTCACGGAGATCTCGGCGGCAACGCGCCGCTCGGCGACGTAGACGTTGGTCTGCTCGTTGTTCGCGCAGGGCGCAGCAGATTCGCACGGCGCAGGCGAGTCGGAATCGGCGACCCGCGCTGAGACTCGAGCGGAACCGAGAAACCCGCATGGGCTGCGTTCGTCAACGCACGCGGGTGCAAATGTAAAAGAAGGCATCGGATCCGCAAAAGAACCACCGCGCGCGAATGGCTCGATCTCCGAGATCAGCGCCTGCGTTGCGCGCTGGTATTCCCGGTTGAGGTAGGTCTGTGCGGCGTGGCGCACGGCGATCCGCTCGGAGATTAACCCGGCACTGAGGATGGTGTTTGCGGCCAACGCAATTAGTGCGACGCCTGCCAAAGCGTTTGCGAGCATGTTACCGCGAAGCGGCCGGCTGTGGAATCAAACCCGGCCGTTCCAGCTGAGAGCCCGGCAGCGGAGCTTTGGCTCGCAGTGCCCCCGACAGAATTAGGGTGCCGGAATCGCCGGATTGCCCCGGAGGATATGAAACCGTAACTTCGATGGCCGCGCCATCCGCAGTTTCCGAAGAGATTGCACTCGAGATGGTCACCGCAACCGGTACGCTGGATCCTGGAACCGTCATCGACGCCGGCGCGGACCCGCTCGGTGCCTCTCCGGGCGATCCATATTTCCATGCGTTTTCAGCGGCGCGCAGCGTTTGCGCAGCCAGAAGCGCCGCGGCAGTACGGTAACGTCCCGGAGGTGCGCTCAGTTTAGCGGCAGCCGAGATCGCCAACAGGAGCGCGCCGGCGCAGATCGAGACGATTGCGACAATTGCGATCGCTTCGAGCAGAACAAACCCGCGCTGCGGCGTCACGCGGGTCTAAGTGCCCGCTTCAACCTCCGGCGAGCGCAGCGGCGGCGCAAAGCAAAACGCGATCAGGAGACCGGCGAAGCCGGCGATGAAAGGGGAACCTGCGACTAAGTTGGGCGGCCAGCCGAGTCCGCCGGGCAGCGTGAGCCGGGCGACGATTAAGTACAACGTAAAGAGCACGGCGGGCGTTCCGAATCCCACTGCGTAAAACTCACGACCACAGCGCGTGCGCTCCCCGAGAATCGCGATGGCGACGTCGGCTAGCAGCCCCGTAAGGACGGCTGCGATGATTTCATAGTAAAGATCGCTTTGGATGGCCATCGCTATCGCAAATATCCCGAACACAAACGTCATCGCGCCGAACGGCAGGCGCCAGCGGCGGATCAGCATGAGCGCGATTCCAGTAACAGCGACGGCTTCAATGATGTTCGCGTCTTCGCTGTACGCCAGACCCAAAAATGTTGTTGCGGCTACCGGCCTGCCCGCTGCGGTAAAAACGAGATCTCCGCGTGGCATCCAGGACGGGTGCGAAGCGTCCAGGCCTGCGAGTTGTGAAACGTTGGCCGTTCGCCCCGATCCAAGATCGGTGACGAACACCTGCGCGTCGCCGCCGTCTTCATGAATATAGGCAATGCGCTTTCCGTCTGCCGACCACGCCGGCATCGCGGCGTTGCGAACGAGCTCTCGCGCGCTCGCACCGGTCGAGCTCGTGATCGCAATCGTGCCGTCCGCGGTCACGAATGCGATCACGCCGGCTGAGGACCACGCCGGCTGTGCGCCGCCCGCGGTCGCGGGTAGCCACGTCACAGTGCCGCCCGCGGAAGAAACGACGGCGATTTGCTGGCGTAGACCGTTTCGGGTTTGATAGGCTATCGATTTTCCGTCGGGCGACCACGTTGGCAGCCGCATCTCCGTGACGCCCGAAACGATCGTTTTGAGTCGCGTTCCATCCGGGCTTATCGTTTGCAGCAGATAGTTACCTGACGTCCCGGCCGGAATGGAAATGAACACTATCCGTTTTCCGTCCGGCGACCAAGCGGGGTGCGTGTCGTGGCGGCCGCTGTGCGTTATGCGGCGTTCTTGGGTTCCGTCGATGTTGGCGATGTAAATATCCGAAGCGGGATCCTTGCCGGTGCTAACTCGAAACGCGAGACGCTTTCCGTCCGGCGATACCGCCGCGCCCCAAATGTCGCTGCCGGGGATGGTAAGCAGCCGCGTTTCGCGCCCGCCGTCGCCGCGCACGGTGTAAAGCGCGCCGCCGGTCTGCGGTTCGTGGCGGCCGATGACCAGCGACATTTCGTTATCACCGATGGGCTGTGCGTACTGTGTAAAAAATCCGAGTAGAGTGAGCAGCGCAGCCGCGCTCAGGATGGCGGGTCCGGTGATTCTCCATCCGCCGGCCTGCGGACCGAAGCGCGCCGCGATCGAAATGAGCGGCCCCGAAAAGACCAGCGCGCCGGACAGCGCCAGCCACAAATGTGACGGGCTGATCAGCGCGTTGATGTCGGCTTCGATTCCATACCGCGTGTGCCACCAGAGATCGAACGCTCCGCCCGTGGCGAACAGGATGACGCCGATGAGCGAAGTCCAATACCCGAAAGGCAGCGAGTAGCGCACCGGATATCCTAGCGCAATATGCCGGGCCGCCATGACGCCGAGCACGATTCCGTTCAATGCGATCGTTCCATAGAGAATCGCATGCCACGGCGTAAAGAAACTCTGATCGACGAGACCGTGCCCGTGCGCCCAGCCGTCCTGAATGACGCCTGCCATGAGCAGAAGAGCCGAGAGCCCCATGATCCAATCGAACCTCAGCGACGACGGCGAATGGTCGGAAGTCCGATAAGCGAGAGCTCGCATCGAGCGCTTGACCTTGCACGCTTGCTTTCAGGTGCCCTGGCGGGGGCACGCTTGGGTTGCGCCGAACGCGCCCGGCAAAACGCCTATCTGCAAAACGCCTATCTAAGGAGGCGCCATGTACAGCATCAGTGCGGAGCGGTCGGCGGGATGGTCCGGCCTCGCGTTTCTCGTCGTGCTCGTACTTTCGATCGTATTGCCCGGCGGGGCTGCGCCCGATATATCGGGGACCCCCGCAGCGATCGGCAACTACTTCACAGCGCACCACCAGGGGCTTTTGATGAGCGCCTGGCTAGGTTTGCCGACCGTGGCATTCTTTCTCTGGTTTGCGGTCGGTGTGCGCGCGCACCTCACCCGCGCGCCGGGCGCTGCCGACGGCTTGCCGCTCTATGCGATCTCCGGCGCGATTGTAACGGCGGCGGTAGCATTGATGAGCTCAGTCGTGCTCAGCGTGCTCCTACGGACGTCGATTCCGACCGACGATCTGCCCGGATGGTGGGGCCTCTATAATCTCGTCGGCTACGGGATCGCCGTGGGGTCGATCATCTTCGTGTTCGCCGCGGCACATTCGATGAGGCGCCACGGTTCGGCTTCGGCCCTCATGGCGCTCTTTGGTTACCTTACGGCTCTCGGGGGCGTCGTAAGCACGTTCTCGATGTTCTTCGCCTCGGGGCCGATGTCGCTCTCAGGGTGGGTCACACTGCTGCTGGGTCTAGGCCTGTTTGCCATTTGGGTCATCGCGGCGTCGATTTGGCTAATCCGCAATGCCGGAGGAGCCACCGCGGCCTAAAGCGGGGGACCTCGCGTCCCGTTGTTGCTTGCAGCGGCGGGGATGAGGTATACTCCCAAAGTTCGGTCCACCGGCGGTGCGGCCGGCATTTTAGCGTGTTTTGATTTGGGGTCCGCCGGCTTTGCCGATGGGGGGCGCGGGGACCCCGAAATAATTTCATTATTTTGGGGAGAATTTTTGCCGACGATTAGCCAGTTGGTCCGTAAGGGCCGCAAAAAGGCCGAGAAAAAAGTCAAGACTCCGGCGTTCCGCGTCATTCAGACGGGACCGAAACCGGGTCATCCCGATTTGCCTTTGCGCGCTTTCGAAGTGCCCGGAAATCCGCAACGCCGCGGCGTCTGCACACAAGTGAAAACCGTCACGCCGAAAAAACCCAATTCGGCGCTGCGCAAAGTTGCGCGCGTGCGCTTGACCAATGGCGAAGAAGTCACGGCATATATTCCCGGCATCGGACATAACTTGCAAGAGCACTCGGTCGTGCTCGTGCGCGGCGGCCGCGTGAAGGATCTGCCGGGTGTGCGCTATCACATCATTCGCGGCACGCTCGACACTTCGGGCGCTGCGAACCGTCAGCAAGGCCGCTCGAAATACGGCGCCAAGCGCTCAGCAAAGAAGTAGGGCGCCATGCCACGAAAAGGTCCAGCGCCCAAGCGGCAAATTCTCCCTGATCCGCGCCATAACTCGAAAGTGCTCGCGCGTTTCATTAATAAAATCATGCTGCGCGGCAAGAAATCTTTGGCCGAGCGCATCGCCTACGGCGCGCTGGACATCGTCGCAGAAAAGACCGGGCGCGACCCGATGGACATTTTCTCACAGGCGTTGAGCAACGCAATGCCGCTGGTTGAAGTGCGTCCGCGCCGCGTCGGGGGCGCCACCTACCAAGTTCCCATGGAAGTGCGTCCGGACCGCCGGCAGGCTATGGCCATGCGCTGGCTGATCGGATTCGCGCGTACGCGTGCAGGCCATTCTATGGAAGAGAAACTCGCGGGCGAACTGATGGACGCCGCCAACAACCAAGGCGCGACCATCAAAAAGCGCGAGGATACGCACAAGATGGCCGAGGCCAATAAAGCCTTCGCGCATTACCGCTGGTAACCGCGATGGCTCTCAACCGCGAATATCCGCTCGAGCGGACACGCAACATCGGTATTGCGGCCCACATCGACGCCGGCAAAACGACGTGCACCGAGCGTATTCTCTTTTACACCGGCCGGACCCATAAGATCGGCGAAGTCCACGACGGCGCGGCCACGATGGACTGGATGGTGCAAGAGCAAGAGCGCGGCATCACGATTACATCGGCCGCGACGGCATGCACGTGGCGCGACACGCGCATCAACATTATCGATACGCCCGGACACGTGGACTTTACCGTTGAAGTCGAGCGCTCGCTGCGCGTGCTCGACGGTCTGGTCGCACTCTTTGATTCAGTGGCCGCCGTGCAGCCGCAATCGGAAACCGTCTGGCGGCAGGCGAATAAATATCGCGTGCCGCGCATCATCTTCGTCAACAAGATGGACCGTGTCGGCGCCGATTTCTTCAATGCGGTCGACAAGATCAAAGAGCGCTTAGGGGCAAACGCGACTCCGATCCAAGTGCCCATCGGCGCCGAAGACAAATTTGAAGGCGTTGTCGATCTGTTTACGATGAAGAAGATCCTTTACACGGACGACGCCGGTTCGACCATCGAAGAGTCGGAGGTTACGGGCGAGCTGCGCGACCTGGCGCTGAAGTGGCGCCTAAATTTGGTTGAGAACATCGCGAGCGAAGACGAAGAGCTCCTCGAAATGTTCGTCGCGGGCCAAGAGCTCCCACTCGATCGCATGAGAGCGGCGCTTCGCAAGGCCACGATTGACGGCAGCGTGCTGCCCATGCTCTGCGGCTCCGCATTTAAAAACAAGGGCGTGCAGCCGCTCCTGGACGCCATCGTCGATTATCTGCCGTCCCCGCTGGAAGCTAAAGCGATCGTCGGTAAAGATCCGAAAACGGGCGAAGAGATGCGGCGCAAGCCCGAAGATTCGGAGCCTTTCTGCGCGCTGGCCTTCAAGATTGCCACCGACCCCTACGGCAACTTGACCTACTTCCGCGTCTACAGCGGAACGTTGAACAAGGGTACCTACCTCTACAACTCCCGTTCGGGGCGCAAAGAGCGAATCGGCCGCATCCTGCGTATGCACGCCAATCATCGCGAAGACATCGATTCGATCGGCGCGGGTGATATCGCGGCTGCGGTCGGACTCACCGACACGCGGACGGGCGACACGCTCTGCGACGAGAAGCAAGCGATCACGCTGGAGTCGATCACGTTCCCGGAGCCGGTGATTTCACAAGCCATCGAGCCGAAGACAAAAGGCGACCAGGACAAGCTGGGCACGGCGCTCACGCGCCTGGCCCAAGAAGATCCTACCTTTAAGATGCGCACCGACGAAGAGACGCAGCAGACGATCATCTCGGGCATGGGCGAGCTTCATTTGGAGATCATTCTCGACCGGCTGCGCCGCGAGTTCAAAGTCGAAGCGAACGTCGGCAAACCGCAGGTTGCCTACAAAGAAGCGATTACGAAGACCGTTGAAAAGGAAGGCAAATTCATCCGGCAGTCGGGCGGCAAAGGCCAGTTCGGCGATATCTGGCTCCGAGTGGAACCGCAAGAACCGGGCACCGGTTTTATCTTTGAGTGGAAGATCGTTGGCGGCAAGGTTCCAAAGGAGTATGCTAAGGCGGTTCAGGAAGGCATCCAGGAGGCGTCGCTGAGCGGCGTCCTCGCGGGATATCCGGTCATGGACTTCAAGGCCGTCGCGTTCGACGGAAAATACCATGACGTAGACTCGTCCGAGATTGCGTTCAAAATTGCCGCGTCGATGGGATTCAAGGAAGCCAATCGCGCTGCCGGGCCGATCTTGCTCGAGCCAATCATGAAGGTCGAAGTGACCACGCCGAAAGATTACATGGGCGCGATCACCGGGGATTTAAATCGCCGGCGCGGCATTATCCAAGTCACGGAAGAAGCTCCGGGCGGCGCGCAGGTGATCACCGCTAACGTACCGCTCTCGGAGATGTTCGGATACGCGACCGACATGCGGTCGGCAACGCAAGGCCGGGCGACGTACACGATGGAGTTCGCTCATTATGAGAAAGCTCCGAAGTTCATCGAAGAGGAGATCGTGGCCAAAGCGGCCGGCAAAAAAAGTACCGCCGCCTAAGTGACGATCGATTGCAAAACACTAGAGTTCTATAAGGAAGACGACTTAAGATGGCGAAGGCAAAATTCGAGCGGAATAAACCCCACGTCAACATCGGTACGACGGGGCACGTCGACCACGGTAAGACGACGCTTACCGCGGCGATTATCAATTGCCTCGCCACCGAGAACGCGAACATCGCGAAGCGGACCGTCGACGACATCGATAATGCTCCCGAAGAGAAGGAGCGCGGCATTACCATTGCGATCTCGCACCAAGAGTACGAGACCAAGAAGCGCCATTACGCTCACGTCGACTGCCCCGGCCACGCCGACTACATCAAGAACATGATTACCGGCGCGGCGCAAATGGACGGCGCGATTCTCGTGGTGTCGGCTAGCGACGGCCCGATGCCGCAAACGCGCGAGCACATTCTGCTGATGCGCCAAGTCGGCGTTCCGAACATCGTCGTTTTTCTCAACAAGGTCGACATGGTCGACGACGAGGAGCTGCTCGAGCTGGTCGAGCTCGAGATTCGCGAGCTGCTCAACAAGTACGAATTCCCGGGCGACACGACGCCGATCATCCGCGGTTCCGCGCTCAAGGCGCTGAACTCGTCGGGCAAGCGGGGCGAACCTGATGCGGATCCCATCTTTAAACTGATGGATACCGTGGACGAGTACATTCCCGATCCGGTGCGTGAAACGGACAAGCCGTTCCTGATGCCGGTCGAAGACGTCTTCACGATCACCGGCCGCGGCACGGTCGGAACCGGACGAGTCGAGCGCGGCCAGGTCAAAGTCGGCGAAGAGATCGAGATCGTGGGCCTGCAAGAGGCGACGCGCAAAACCGTCGTCACCGGAATTGAGATGTTCCGCAAGCTGCTGGATATCGGCATCGCCGGCGACAATATCGGCGTGCTGCTGCGCGGCATCGATCGCACCGACATCGAGCGCGGACAAGTGCTCGCGAAACCGGGCTCGATCAAACCTCACAAGAAATTCAAAGCCGAAGTCTACGTCCTCTCAAAAGAAGAAGGCGGTCGGCACACGCCGTTCTTCGCCAACTACCGCCCGCAGTTTTACTTCCGCACGACGGATGTGACGGGCACCATCAAATTGCCGGAAGGGGTCGAGATGGTGATGCCGGGCGACAACATCGCGATGGACGTCGAGCTGATCACGCCGATCGCTTGTGAAGAAGGCCTGCGCTTCGCCATCCGCGAGGGCGGCCGGACCGTCGGCGCCGGCGTCGTCATTTCGGTCTCTGAGTAATGGCTAAGCAGAAGATCCGCATCCGCCTCAAAGCATACGACCATCGCGTGCTCGATCAATCGGCGGAGCGGATCGTCGACACGGCTAAACGCACGGGCGCCTTCGTTAGCGGCCCGGTGCCGCTGCCGACCGAAATCAACCGGTTCTGCGTGAACCGCTCGCCACACGTCGACAAAAAGTCGCGCGAGCATTTCGAAATGCGCACGCACAAACGTCTCATCGACATCCTCCAGGCCTCGCCGAAGACGATGGATGCCCTCATGCATCTCGACCTTCCGGCCGGCGTCGACATCGAACTGAAGGCCTAACCGCCGCGCCTCGCGCGGACAAGCAGGCGCGCCCGGCGAAACCGTAGGGCCATGCCGATTCCGCTGCACGAGGTTCGCGAGCGCACATTTTCCGGAACCCGCCGGCGCATCTTCCAGCTCTTCGTCGATATGGGAACATCCAACGACATCATCTGGCCCTTTGCGGCACAGCCTTTTATGCGTTCGCCTGGGCCGATGGTCGTCGGCCGCACGGAAGAATGGCATAACGGATTCCACGCCATCCTTGAAGAGGTCGTGCCCGAGGAAAAAATCGTGTGGCGGATTCAGAACGACGGTTTTGACGGCACGCACGGGTTTTATCTCAGCGGTGACGGCAAGAAGACGACGGTGCAGCACCGGACCGACGCAACGCTGAGCGATACCGAGGGCCGGCTGCTGTGGCGCCGCTTGGAAGATCAGCAAGAGCGGTCCATCGAAGCGCTCTTCGATAAGATCGCTCGCGTCCTCAAACGGTAGAAATCTGATGGTGGCGCCGCCGAGCGCGCTCGACTTCTTGGGAATCGATGCGCTGCTTGACGATGAAGAGCGAATGATTCGCGACACGGTGCGAACCTTCGTGCGCGACCGCATCTTGCCAAATGTAGCGGATTGGTTCGAAAGCCACACGTTTCCGCGCGAAATCTCCCGCGAACTCGGAGCGCTTGGCGTTCTGGGCATGCATCTGCACGGCTACGGTTGTCCGGGTGCGAGTTCGGTTTCCTACGGACTGGCATGCTTGGAACTGGAAGCGGGCGATTCGGGAATCCGCAGCTTCGCGTCGGTGCAAGGATCGCTGGCGATGTTTGCCATCAGCCGCTGGGGCAGCGAGGATCAAAAAAACACGTGGCTTCCGCGCATGGTCACGGGCGAACTGATCGGCTGCTTCGGGCTGACCGAGCCAGATTTCGGCAGCGACCCGGCGGGTATTCGCACTGCCGCGCGTCGGGACGGCGCAGATTGGATCATCGACGGCACCAAGGCGTGGATCACCAACGGCGGCATCGCTGATCTCGCCATCGTGTGGGCGCAAACAGACGAAGGCATCCGGGGATTTCTTGTTCCGGCGAAAACCAAGGGCTTTACCGCGCGCGCGATCGAGCGCAAGCTTTCCCTGCGCGCCTCGGTAACTTCGGAACTTATCTTCGAGAACTGCCGCGTTCCGGATGACGCGGCCTTCCCCGGCGCTCTTGGATTGCGCGGGCCGCTGGCATGCTTGAACGAGGCTCGCTACGGCGTTCTTTGGGGCGCAATGGGCGCCGCGCGCAGCTGCTATGAAAGCGCGCTCGATTACGCCAAGTCGCGCAAGCAGTTCGGACGGCCGATTGCCGGCTTCCAACTGACCCAGCAGAAACTGGTCAAGATGCTGCTCGAGCTGAACAAGGGAACGCTGCTGGCGTTGCACATCGGCCGGATGAAGGACGCCGGCCGAGCGCATCCCGCCCACGTCAGTTTCGGGAAATTAAACAACGTGCGCGAGGCCCTCGCGATCGCGCGTGAAGCGCGCAGCGTTTTGGGAGCCAACGGCGTCACGCTCGAATATCCCATCATCCGCCACATGAACAACCTGGAGTCCGTCCTTACGTACGAGGGGACCAACGAAATCCATACGCTCATTCTGGGGGAAGCGATCACCGGCTCGAGCGCTTTTGCCTAGGGCGGGCCCCTGTGGACCGCGCGGCCTTGACGAGGGCCTCGCCAACTGTTACTATCCCCAGGTTGCCCTCGCCGGCGGCCGCTTTTTGCGCGCCGGACGGGAATATAACCAATACGCCTGGGTCCGTGGAGACTGATTGCATGAAGAACATCCTTGGCCGCAAGGTTGGGATGACGAGCGTGTTCACCGATGACGGCCGGTACGTGCCCGTTACGGTGATCGCAGCCGGCCCTTGTACCGTCGTGGAGCGCCGGTCAAAAGAAACGCACGGTTACGAAGCCGTCGCGCTTGCGTTCGGCGACGTGAAGAAGTCTCGCACCACTCGCGCTATGAGCGGACATTATAAGAAGGCCGGCGTCGAACCGCGCCGCTGGACCCGCGAATTTCGGGCGGACATTGAAGGCGTTGAAGCCGGACAAACGATCACGGTTTCGGAGTTTGAAGCGGGCGACCGCGTCGACGTGGCCGGCGTCTCGAAGGGCCACGGCTTTTCGGGCGGCATCAAGCGGCATAACTTTCGCGGCGGTGGCGCAAGCCATGGCTCGATGATCCATCGCCAGCCGGCTTCCAACGGCGACACGAACGCCGGGCGCACGGTCAAAGGCAGCCGGCGTCCGGGACATTACGGCGTCGACCGCACGACCCATCAGAATTTAGAGATCGTGCGCACCGATGCGGAGCGGAATCTTCTGCTCGTGCGCGGCCCGGTTCCGGGACCGAAGAACGCGCTTGTCATCGTCACGCGTACCACGAAGCAGAAAGCGGCCGGCTAATGCCGCAAGTGATCGATCTCAACGGCAAAGTCGTGCGCGAGGAACCCACGCCGGAGATTCTCGGACGCGATTACAGCGACAAGCAACATGCAATTTTCCGCGCGGTCTTCCGCGAGCTTGCCAATCCGCGCGCTGGAACCGGTTCGACCAAGAAGCGCGATGAGGTCAGTGGCGGCGGACGCAAGCCGTGGCGCCAAAAGGGCACCGGCCGCGCGCGCCAAGGCTCTATTCGTTCGCCACAATGGCGGCACTGCGGCGTGGTCTTCGGCCCGCAGCCGCGCAGCTACGTCAGCGACCTGAACAAGAAAGAACGCCGCGCCGCATTCGTTGCTGCGCTCGCCGACCGTTTCCGCAACGACGCCGTGTCGGTGCTGGACACGCAAGATTTTGCTCTCACGAAGACGGCCGACTTCGCGCAGCTGCTCTTCGGCGGCGCGAAAGAGGCTAAGAAAGCGGCTAGCACGCTCGTCGTGCACGGACGCGACGAACGCTCCGCGGACGCAATGCAGCGCGTCGGGCGAAACCTCAGAAAAGTGTCTTTTACGAATACGGGCGCGCTGGACGTGAAGGACGTGCTCCGGTTCAACCGGCTGATCTTTACGGCGGAAGCCTATGCCGAGCTCCTCAACACCCTGGGAGCATCTAAATGAAACATTTGTTTGGGGCGCCCTCGGGGAGCCTTCACGCTAGCTATGCATCCATGCGCCCCATGGTTGGGGGCCCCATCAGATGGGAGGCGTCCTTCGACGTGACTCAGGACAGGCTGCTCGGGGGGAGTGCCTTGTAATGGAAGCTCGCGACGTCATCATCGCTCCGAGAATCTCTGAAAAATCGATGGCCGAAGCGCTCGGTCATCAATACAGCTTTACGGTTCATCCGGACGCGACGAAAACGCAGATCCGCCACGCGATCGAAGAGATCTTTAAAGTGAACGTGACAAAGGTGAATACCGTCAACGTGGGCGGAAAGCGCCGCAATTTCGCGCGCCGCGGATTGCGCACTCAGGGGCGCACGAAAGATTACAAAAAAGCTATCGTAACGCTGAAGGCCGGTCAACAGATCGAGCTGGGCGGCGTCAACTACTTCGAGCAATAGAAGATGCCGGTAAAAAAATATAAAGCCACAAGCGCGGGAAAGCGTTTCATGACGACGATGGATTTCTCGGACCTTTCGCAGGTGCCACCCGAGAAGTCGCTGGTCGAAGTGCGCAAGAAACATTCGGGCCGCAACTTTAACGGACACATCACGGTGCGCCATAAAGGCGGCGGCACGCGCAAAATGTACCGGATCATCGATTTTAAGCGCACGAAAGACGCGATTCCGGGGAAGGTAGCCACGCTCGAATACGATCCGAATCGATCGGCGCGCATCGCGCTGATCAATTATCGCGACGGCGAGAAGCGTTACATTCTGGCGCCAGCCGGCTTAAAAGTGGGCGACACGATCGAATCGGGTCCGAACGCGGATATCAAGAACGGCAACTGCCTGCCGCTCAAAAATATTCCGGTCGGCACAGTCATTCACAATATCGAGCTCCGCCCGGGACAGGGCGGCAAGCTGGTGCGCAGCGCGGGCGGCGCGGCTCAGCTGATGGCTAAGGAGACCGAGTATGCGCAGGTGCGCATGCCTTCGGGCGAAGTGCGCCAGATACAAGTCGTCTGCCGCGCGACGATCGGACAACTCGGAAATTTAGAACATGAGAACGAGATCATCGGTAAAGCGGGGCGGCAGCGTCACCGAGGCGTGCGTCCGACTGTGCGCGGCATCGCGATGAACCCGGTCGACCATCCGCACGGGGGCGGCGAAGCGCGCTCCACGTCCGGACGGCCGCCGACCACGCCGTGGGGACAGATGACGATGGGCAAAAAGACGCGGCGCAACAAGCGTACCTCCAAAATGATCGTGAGAAAGCGCGGAGCGAAGTAATGGGACGCAGTTTAAAAAAAGGTCCGTTCGTTGCGGATCATTTGCTGAAGAAGATCGAAGGAATGAACGAGCGCCGCGAAAAGCGCGTCGTGCGTACCTGGAGCCGCTCGTCGACAATCGTGCCGGCAATGGTCGGGCACACGATCGGCGTGCACAACGGCAAAACACATATTCCGGTCTTCGTCACGGAGAACATGGTCGGCCACAAACTCGGGGAGTTCGCGCCGACGCGTCTTTTTCGCGCGCACAGCGGCGAGAAGTCCGCGCTGAAAGCGGCAGCAGCCGCTGCCGGCGGCGCGCCCGCTGCGCCGGCCGCAGCACCGGCGGCGAGTTCATGAGTCAATTGAGCGAGCGCACGGAAGCGGTAGCGCATTTGAAGTTCGCGCGCATGGGGCCGCGCAAGCTGCGCCGCGTCGCCGACGCGATCCGGGGCAAGAGCGTCAAAGATGCGCTCGTCCTTTTGCAGTTCGCCGGAGTTTTTGCGGCGGAGCCCATCGAGAAGCTCGTGCGCAGCGCGGTTGCCAACGCCGAGAACAATCACGATATGAACGCGGACGAACTGTTCATTTCCAAGATCATGGTCGATGGCGGACCTGGTGGCGGGTTTACCAAGCGTTTGGACCCGCGCGCTCAAGGGCGCGCGAACTTCAAACGCAAGCGTCTCTCGCACGTGACGGTTGCCGTGGCCGAAAGGCCCGCCACGAAGCAAGCCCGCGCGCGCAAAAAGGGCGAAGTGGCTGCCAAGGCGCCCGCGCGGCGTAAAGCACCGGCGCGTAAATCGCCGGCACGCAAGAAGAAGACTGCAAAAGCGGGAGCGCGAGCGTAGTATGGGACAAAAGATTCACCCGGTCGGTTTGCGCTTAGGAATCACGCGTACGTGGGACAGCCGCTGGTTCGAGAAGAAACATTACCGCGCTTGGCTTCACGAAGACGTGAAGATCCGCAAGTATTTCGCGCGCTGGACCCGTCCGGCGGCGATCAGCAAGATTGAAATCGAACGGCGCTCCAATCAGACGCGCGTGATCGTGAACACCGCGAAACCCGGCATCATCATCGGCAAGCGCGGCGTCGGCATCGAAGAGATCCGTAAGGGCCTCGAAACGCTTACGGGCAAGACCGTTCAAGTTAACGTGATGGAGATTAAGCATCCCGAATTGGATGCGCGGCTCGTCGGTCAAAACATCGTCGATCAGCTCGAGAAACGCATTGCCTTCCGCCGCGCGATGAAGCAGGCGATCATGCGCAGCATGCGCGCCGGCGCGCGCGGGATCAAAGTGCAGGTATCTGGACGCCTGGGCGGCGCCGAAATCGCGCGGACCGAGCGCAATCACGACGGCAAGGTGCCGCTGCATACGTTGCGCGCCGACATCGACTACGCGCATGTCGAGGCGTTTACGACCTTCGGCCGCATCGGCGTAAAAGTGTGGATCTACCGCGGTGAAGTGCTCCCCGAGCATACGCGCGGTCCCGAAGCGCAGGGCCGCGGCTCGCAGTTCCGGGAACGTCGCGAGCGCGGCGGACGCGCGCGCCGTCCGGCAGTGCGTACCGAAGCGAGCGAGCCGATCTCCGATTTTCCGGTGGCAGACACCGCCGAAGCCGAGCAAATCGTTCCGCAAGAGCCCGTTGCGCAAGAGCCCGTTGCGCAAGAACCTGTTGCATCACAAGAGCCCGCTGTGGAACAGCAGCCGGAGAGCGCAGAAGCGCCTGCGATGGAGTTCCCCGCAACTGAAGTACCTGCCCCCGAAGAACCGGCGCAGCCCGAAGGCCCGGTGGAATAATGCTGACACCTAAACGCGTCAAATGGCGCAAAGTTCACCGCGGACGCATGAAGGGCCGCGCGATGCGCGGCAACGCGCTGACGTTCGGCGAAACCGGTTTGCAAGCGTTGGAGCCTTGTTGGCTCACCAACCGCCAAATCGAGGCTGCGCGTATCGCCATGACGCGTCACATCAAGCGTGGCGGCAAAGTGTGGATCAAAGTTTTCCCCGACAAGTCGGTAACCAAAAAACCGGCTGAGGTCCGCATGGGCGCGGGCAAAGGGAATCCGGAGTTCTGGGTTGCGGTCGTGCGCCCTGGACGCGTGCTTTTCGAGTTGTCCGGCGTCGAGCCCGACGTTGCGAAGCGCGCGCTGCAGCTGGCAGCTTCAAAACTGCCGATCAAGACGAAGTTGATCACCCGCGAGGAGGCGCAGGCATGAAGGGCAACGAGCTCAAGGAGCTGCGCGGTCTTACGATTGCCGAGTTGCAAACGAAGGCTCGCGAAACCAAGGAAGAGCTGTTCAACCTGCGGTTTGCGCTGCGCACCGGGCATCTTTCGGATTTCAGCAAGGTTCGCGCGATGCGCCGTGCTTACGCGCAAATTCATACGGTCATTTCCGAAAAGCGTCTGCGGGAGGTCAAGAATGCCGGTTGATCAGCGCCATAAGCGGCGCCTGAAACAAGGCCGCGTCGTCTCCGATAAGATGGACAAGACGATCGTTGTGCTCTCCGAAACCCGCGTCGCGCATCCGGTCTACGGAAAGATCGTGCGCAAATCGGTGAAGTTCAAAGCTCACGACGAGAAAAACGAAGCGAAGACCGGCGATACCGTGCGCATTGCTGAAGCGCGCCCATTGTCACGCGACAAACGCTGGCGTTTGGTCGAGATCATCGAGAGAGCAAAGTGATTCAGCAAGAAACGCGGTTGAAAGTGGCCGACAATTCCGGAGCCCGCGAGCTCCTCTGCATTCACGTGCAGGGAGGCAGCCGCCACCCGTATGCCCGCGTCGGCGACGTCATCGTCGGCACGGTAAAGAGCGCTATTCCCGGCGCGGCCGTCAAGAAGGGCCAAGTCGTTCAAGCGGTGGTGGTTCGCACGTCTGCGCCGATTCGCCGCCCGGATGGTTCGGTCGTGAAATGTGACGACAACGCGTGTGTCGTTCTCAAGGGCGAAAAAGATCTCGATCCGCGCGGCACGCGCGTCTTCGGACCGGTGATGCGCGAACTGCGCGACCGCGGGTTCTTGAAGATTGCTTCGCTCGCGCCGGAGGTGCTGTAATGCCGAATATCGTGAAAGGCGACACGGTACTGATCCGCCGCGGTAAAGAGCGCGGAAAGCGGGGCGTCGTGAAGGCGATTTTTCCGCGCGCCGGCATGGCGACCGTCGAAGGCCTGAACGTTGTGAAGCGGCACACCAAACCGGGAGCGCCGAAGCAGCAGAACATGGGCGGCTCCGCGCAATCCGGCGGCATTCTCGAAAAAGAAGCGCCGCTGCCGATGAGCGCGCTGCAGTACGTCTGCGAGAAGTGTAAGAATCCGACGCGGCTTCGCCACCATGAAACCCCTGAGGGTACCCATCGGATTTGCGCCAAGTGCGGCGAGCCGGCGCGGCTGCCGGTCAAGGAGCATAAGCGATGACCGCACGGTTGAGAGAAAAATACGAAAAGGACGTCCGCAAACAGCTGACCGAGCGATTCGGATATAAGAATCCGCACCAGGTTCCGAAGCTGGAGAAGGTCGTCATCAACATGAGCGTCAGCGAAGCGATCGCCAACCCGAAGGCGCTCGACGCCGCCGCTTCCGAGATGCAAGCCATCAGCGGCCAAAAGCCCGTTATCGCTAAGGCGAAGAAATCGATCGCGGCATTCAAACTCCGCGAAGGCGTGAACATCGCTGCAAAGGTCACGCTGCGCGGCGACCGCATGTACGTGTTTCTCGACAAGCTCTTCAACGTCGTCCTGCCGCGCATTCGCGATTTCCGCGGACTCTCGCGTAAATCGTTCGACGGCCGCGGCAACTACAACATGGGATTGCGGGAACAAATTGTTTTTCCGGAGATCAACTACGACAAAGTCGACAAGATGCGCGGCATGGACATCGTCATCGTGACGAGCGCCAAAAACGACGAAGAGGCGACCGAATTCCTCACCGCGATGGGTCTGCCGCTCCAGCGAACCGCCGGAGCGCAAGGTTAATAAGGAAGCAGAATTGGCTAAAACTGCCTTAATCGAGAAATCGAAACGAAAACCGAAGTTCAAAGTGCGCGCGCACAACCGCTGCGAGCTGTGCGGCCGTCCGCGCGGTTTTTACCGTAAGTTCGGCTTATGCCGCATTTGCTTCCGGGAAAATGCCCATAAGGGCAACATTCCCGGCATCGTCAAGGCTTCGTGGTAACGCCATGTCAGTCGTAACCGATCCTATCGCCGACATGCTGACCCGCATTCGCAACGCGAATACGGCCAATCACGACGCTGTGGACATTCCGGCTTCGCGAACGAAAGTTGCCGTTGCCTCGATCCTGAAGGACGAAGGCTTTATCAACGATTACGAACGGCTCAACGAAGGCCCGCAAGGGACGCTTCGTCTCAAACTCAAGTACGGGCCGAACAAAGAGAAGATCATTACCGGTCTGCGGCGCATTTCACGGCCCGGCTTGCGTGTCTATACGAACAAGACGGAGATCCCGCGCGTGCTGGGCGGCCTCGGACTGGTGATCATGTCGACGTCGCGGGGCATCATGTCCGGCCGTCGCGCCAAAAAGGAAGGCTGCGGGGGCGAAGTCCTCGCTTACGTGTGGTAATTGCGATGTCACGCATAGGAAAACTCGCCATCCCGGTACCCAGCGGCGTCACTATAAACGTCGCTGACGACATCGTGCACGTCAAAGGGCCCAAAGGCGAGCTCAAACAGGAGACCGCTCACCACGTCGCGGTGCGCGTCGAGGCCGGCAAGATCGTCGTCGAGCGCACGGGCAACGAAAAAGTGCACCGCGCAGCTCACGGTTTGACGCGTACGCTCGTGAACAATATGGTCGAAGGCGTCAGCAAGGGCTTCCGCAAGAGTTTGGAGATCCAAGGCGTCGGTTACCGCGCTTCCAAATCGGGCGAGAAGATTAATCTTACGCTCGGATTGTCGCACCCGGTCTCTTATAATCCGCCCAAAGGCGTGACGCTGACCGTCGAAGGCACGACGAAAATTCACGTCGAGGGCATCGACAAGCAGAAGGTTGGACAAGTCGCCGCCGAGATTCGCGGCCTGCGGCCGCCGGAGCCGTACAAAGGCAAAGGCATTCGCTACGAAGGCGAATACGTGCGCAAGAAGCTCGGCAAAGCCGGTAAGGCAGCAAAGTCATAATGGCCGCGTCATCTCGCGAACAGGGACGCCGCGTTCGTCACGCCCGGCTCCGCCAAAAAGTTTCAGGAAGCGCGGAACGTCCTCGCCTCTTGGTGCGGCGTACGCTGCACCACATCTATGCGACCGTCGTCGACGATACGCAGGGCCGCACGCTGGCCGCCGCTTCGACGCGCGAGAAAGATCTGCGCGCCGATCTGAAGTCGACGACCAATCTCGCCGCGGCCGAAAAAATCGGCCAAGCGATCGCGGGTAAAGCGAAAGAGGCGGGGATCACTCAGGTCGTGTTCGATCGCAGTGGATTGAAGTATCATGGGCGCGTCAAGGCGTTGGCCGACGCCGCGCGCCAAGCTGGATTGGAGTTTTAATGCAGTATCGCAGCGGAGGCCGCGACCGGGACAACAGCGGGTTCGACGAAACGGTCGTGCGCATCAACCGCGTAGCCAAAGTCGTCAAGGGCGGTAAGCGTTTCAGCTTCAGCGCTCTCGTCGTCGTCGGCGACCGGAAGGGCAAAGTCGGTTTCGCGATCGGTAAAGCCGGCGAGGTTCCGGAGGCGATTCGCAAAGCTGTCGAAGGCGCGAAGAAAAATCTCATCACGGTTCCCATGGTGGAGCGGACGATTCCGCATCAGGTCAATCAAAGAATCGGCGCCGCCAGCGTGCTCTTGAAACCGGCTGCGCCGGGTACCGGCGTGATCGCCGGGGGCCCGATGCGGGCGGTGCTTGAGCTCGCCGGCATTCACGACATCGTTACAAAATCACTGGGCAGCAATAACCCGATCAACGTCGTTTATGCGACGATCGAGGGATTGCGATCTCTCAAGACGTTCGAACAGGTACGCGCACTGCGCGGTAAACCGTCGAACGGCTCCTCCGCTGCATAGAGCACTTCATGGCTGAACGCAAAAAAACACCGAGCAGAAAAACGGCCGCGAAGGCGAGCGCCGCGAAAAAAAGCGCGCCCGCCAAGCGCGCACCCGCAAAAACCACCGCCAAGGCGCCACGGATTTCGCACGGTCCGGCGATCGTATCCGGGCCACGTGCCGGAGGAATGACGCTTGGGTCCGTGCGCCCGGCCAAAGGGAGCCGTCCCAGACGCACGCGCGTTGGGCGCGGACACGGTTCCGGCATGGTCAAGACGGGCGGCGAGGGCGGCAAAGGGCAGACGGTTCGTTCGGGGGGCGGAAAAGGTCCGGCATTCGAAGGCGGCCAGACTCCTTGGCAGCGCAGACTTCCGCATCGCCGCGGCTACTCGCAGAAAGCTCGCGACATCGGACATTTTCGCCAGCGCTATACCGTCGTCAACGTAGGAGACCTCGCGGATTGGGATCCCGCCGTTGAGATTTCGCCGCAAACGCTGAAAGTGGCCAAGAAGATCAAAGCCATCGGCGACGGCGTGAAGATCCTCGGCGCGAACAAGGCGGGCAAATCACTCCCGGGAGGCTTACGCTTCCGCGACGTTATGTTTTCGGGCTCGGCCAAAGAAGCGCTCGAAGCTGCCGGGGCGACGATAGAGAAACTCGTTGCTGAATAACCTGCGCGCGGCACTCCTGGTTCCGGATATCCGGAAGCGGGTGCTGTTCGTGCTCGGCGCTTTCGCGCTGTTCGTCTTCATGATTCACGTTCAAATCCCGGACGTGAACCAGGCGGCTTGGAACCAGCTGCTCCAGGGCGGCGCGTTTTACAACCTGCTCGGCTTCTTGTCGGGCGGCGCGCTGCAGAAACTCTCCGTCATCGCGATGGGCATTACGCCGTATATCAACGCGTCTATCATCATGCAGTTGATGACGGTCGTGCTGCCTCAACTCGAAGAGCTCGCCAAAAAGGGCGGCGAGGAAGGCCGCAAAAAAATCGGCCGCTACACGCGCTGGCTGACCATCGTGCTGGGGACCGCGCAAGCGTTCTTCATGGCCAATCTGATGCATCAACGCGGGGTCTTCGTCGACAACAGCATTTGGTTCGAGCTGTACGCCGTCGTCGCAATGGTCGCCGGAACGCTCTTCCTCATGTGGCTGGGCGAACAGATCACCGACAAAGGCATCGGCAACGGCGTTTCGCTGATCATCTTTATCGGCATCGTGCTGCGCTATCCGCAGTACGTCGCGCAGACCTACACGTCGACGACCAAAGGCGGCGAAAGCATCGCCAACTTGATCATCTATATAGCGATCGCGATCCTCGTGATCGTTTCGATCGTCTTCCTCTACCAGGGGCAACGCCGCATACCGGTTCAGCAAGCGCGGCGCGTCGTGGGACGCAAGATGTTCGCGGGGCGCTCGACCTACATTCCCCTGCGCTTAAACAACGCGGGCGTTATCTCGATCATCTTTGCCATCTCGCTGCTGCTGCTGCCGCAGCAGGCGCTGTCGTGGTTTGCCCCGCGCGGGGCTGCGCCGCACAATTTTCTTGGCGGCGTAGCGAATTGGGTGCAACTCTACTTCAACGTGAACGGACCGCTTTACAACTTCGTCTATTTCATCCTCGTCGTAGTCTTCACGTTCTTTTACAGCGCGGTCGTGCTCAACACCAAAGATATCGCGGACAACCTGAAAAAGAGCGGATCGTTTATTCCGGGCATCAGGCCCGGGCAGCCCACCGTCGACTACATCAACCGCATCCTCATCAGAATCACGACGGCCGCGGCCATCTACCTGGGATTACTTGCAGTCCTGCCGGGAATGCTGCAGCGCGGCCTCTCGGTGACGACGTTCTACCTGGGCTCCACTTCGCTGCTGATCGTCGTCGGTGTTGCACTCGACACGATTACGCAGATAGAGGCACGCTTAGCGATGCGTGACTACCGCGGCTTCATAAAGAGATAATGCGGCTCATATTTCTGGGACCGCCCGGCGCGGGTAAGGGCACGCAATCGAAACTGCTGACCAAACGGTTCGGCGCGCGCCACATATCGACCGGCGACATTCTTCGCGACCATCGCGTGGCGGGCACCGATCTCGGGCGGCTGGCCGAAGGCTTCATGCGCCATGGCGAACTGGTCCCGGACGAACTGATCTTGAAAATGATCGAAGGCGAACTCGAGAGGTCGCCGCGGGGCTTCATCATGGATGGATTCCCGCGCACAGTCGCGCAAGCCGAAGCGTTCGATGCGCTTATGGACAGCCGCGGCGTTCCGCTGGACGCGGTCGTCCTCTTTGACGTCGATCGCGACACGCTCGTGACGCGGCTGACGTCGCGATGGACCAATCCCAAAACCGGCAAGAGTTATAACGCGATCACAAATCCGCCGCCCGGACCGGGCATGCGCGACGCCGACGGCACCGAGCTCATTCAGCGCGAGGACGATAAAGCCGAGACGGTGAGCAAACGCCTCGATGTCTACCGCGAGCAGACCGAACCGCTGGTCGCCTATTATCTCAAGCGCGGTAAACTCGTTAAGGTCGACGGACTTGCGCCGGTGGAAGACGTGACGCGGCAAATCGTTTCGCTGCTTAGTCCGGAGCTGCAAGCATCGTGATTACCCTGCGCTCGGCTCGCGAGATCGAAGCGATGCGCCGAAGCGGAAAGATCACCGCCAAAGTCCTAACGGATTTGATGCTAGCCGCAAAACCGGGGGTGACGACCGCCGCCCTGGACGCTCTGGCGGAAAAGGGCATTCGCGATCTCGGCGGCGAGCCGACGTTCAAAGGTTATCGCGGCTATCCGGCTTCGCTTTGTGCGTCGGTGAACGATCGCGTGGTCCATGGCATTCCGGGCGGCGAAGTGTTGCGCGAGGGCGATCTGCTCTCGATCGATCTTGGGACCACGCTCGAGGGGTATGTCAGCGACAGCGCCGTGACTGTGCCGATCGGGACGGTTTCCGCGGAAGCGCGCCGGCTGCTCGACGTGACTCAGGAGTGCTTGATGCTCGGCATCGAGCAGATGCGCATCGGTAATCACGTGGGCGACATCGGACACGCCGTTCAGCAGCACGCCGAGGCCAACGGCTTCGGCGTCGTCCGCGTTCTCGTCGGTCACGGCGTGGGCACCAGCATGCACGAAGATCCGCAGGTCCCTAACTACGGAAAGCGCGGCAGCGGCGCGAAGATGCGCCCGGGGCTCGTTCTGGCGGTCGAGCCGATGGTCACCCAAGGGACCCACGAAGTAAAAATTCTCGAAGACGGCTGGACAGTCGTGACGGCCGATGGTAAACTCGCAGCGCACTTCGAGCACACCATAGCGCTGACTCAGGAAGGCCCGAGGATCCTTACGCTGCGCGAATTCGGAGAGCATGCGGCGGCGCCAAAGTACCGGCCAAGAGAGGAAGCGGCGGCCTAACGGCTCGCAGCATACTCCGGAATCATCAGAATAGCTTATAGGTAGAATAAAAATGAAAGTACGACCATCGGTAAAGCGGATTTGTGAAAAATGCAAAGTCATTCGGCGCGAGGGCAAAGTTCGCGTGATTTGCGAAGTGAATCCGAAGCACAAACAGGTGCAGGGTTAGATGGCACGCATTGCGGGCATCGATTTGCCGCGCGAGAAGCGCATCGAGATCGCGCTGACGTATATTTTCGGCATTGGCCCGAAGACGGCGCAACGTTTGCTTTCCGAGGCGGGGGTCGATCCGAACACGCGCGTTAAAGATTTGAACGAAGAAGGCGAAAAGAAACTCCGGGATGCCATCAGCAGCCTTGAGATAAAAGTTGAGGGCGACCTGCGGCGCGACGTGCAGGGCCACATCAAGCGGTTAATAGACATCGGATGCTACCGGGGTATCCGTCACCGGCGCGGCTTACCCGTGCGCGGACAGCGCACCAAGACCAACGCGCGCACCCGCAAAGGTCCGAAGAAAACGGTCGGCAACCGGAAGAAGCCGGCGCCCGCGACGGGCGGCGGACCGCCGAAGAAATAAACGCAGGGTCCCCGAAATGGGGACCCTTGTGATTTACGTCGGTACGTGCGGCTTCTCGTACAAAGATTGGATCGGGCCGTTCTATCCCGGAACGATTCGTTCGCAAGAAATGCTGCCGTTCTACGCGAGCTGCTTTCCGGCCGTCGAGATCGATTCGTCCTACTACGGCGTACCCGCGCTGAGGACCGTCGAACGGATGGACCGGGCTACGCCGCCGGAGTTCCGGTTCTGTTTTAAGGCGCCCGCGACGGTCACGCATCCGCCCGACGCCGGCACGACGCGTATCCATCCCGATGCGGCTCTTTTCGTGGAGAGCGTAACCCTTATAAAGGAAAGCAGAAAGCTCGGCTGCGCGCTCCTGCAGTTTCCGAACGGCTTCCGGAAGACCGCGGCGTCGGAGATCTACCTGCGGCTCGCCGTCGAAGCGCTCCGGCCGCTGCCCCTCGTCGCGGAGTTTCGCAATCGCGAATGGCAAGACGCCGAAACCCACCGGCTGCTCTCCGAGCTGCGGGTGGGCTGGTGCAATGTCGACATGCCGCGGTACGACACGCTGATGGAGCCGAGCTCGGATTGCACGTCCTCCGTTGGGTACGTCCGCTTTCACGGACGCAATGCCGCAAACTGGTGGACCGGCACGAACGTGACGCGCTACGATTACGAGTATTCGCCGGAAGAACTCGAACCGTGGACCAGCCGCGTCGCCGAAATCCAAGACGCGGCCGGGACGACCTTTGCGTTCTTCAATAATCACGCGCGTGGAAGCGCGGCGCGCAACGCCGAGTTGTTTATCGAGTTGCTGCGGACGCGCTACGGAGCGGGCGCCGGCGTCGTAGCGCGCCGGGAGGGTGCGCCGGCGCAACGAACGCTCTTCGAATGAACGCCGTGATCACGGCCGGCGCACGTGTGAACGGAGCGTTCGCGCGCCGCATCGGTACGCCGGTGAAGGCCCTGGCGCGCGTCGGAGGCCGGACGCTGTTGGATGCGAGCATCGACGCGGCTCGCGGGGCCGGCGTGACGCGGCTCGCTGTGGTCGGCGGAAGCGAAGTGCGTGAGGCCTGCGCCCAAGCCGTCGACGTAATCATCGAAGAATCGGAGAGTGGAGCGGCCAACCTGCAGCGGGCGCTGGGCGCGTGGGACGGCGGCGCTCCGCTGCTCTACATGACCAGCGATATGCCGTTCATCGGTGCCCCGGTATTGCGCGAATTCATCGAGGCGGTCCCGCGCGACGCGCTCGCACTCCCGGTGACGGCCTGCGCCGACTTCGAGCGCCGGTTTCCCGGAGCTCCGCCGTTTGGGATCGAGATCGGAGGCGAGCGTATCGTGAACGGAGGTGTCTTCTGGATCCCGGCCGGTGCGGCGTCGACCGTTGAAAAGCTAGCGATGCGGTTTTTTGACGCGCGCAAGAGCAAGACGCGAATGGCGCTGCTGCTCGGACCGGTGCTCTGTTTGCAATTTGCGTTCGGCCGGTTGACGATCGGCGCACTGGAAATGCAAGCCCGGCGCAGACTCGGTATTCCAGCGATCGCGATCCGCGGCGCGTCGCCCGATCTCGCCTACGATATCGATACCCTCGATGAATACGCCTACGCGGTTCAACGCGCCTAACGCCGCGCTGCTGGGGACCTTCTGGTTTGGCATCCAGATGGTCTGGGGAGCTCTGCTTGGGATATCGCTGCAGTCGAGAAGCGTCCAGTTTTATCCGCACGACGCGGTTCGAGCTTTCAGCGAACTTGCGATCTCCGGGGCGTGCGTAGCGGCGGTAACGCAAATCGCGGCCGGAATCATCTCAGATCGCCGGCGGAAGAACGGCAGCCGCAGGTTGGAGTTTTACGCATGCGGCGCGTTCATCGGGGCGGGCGCCGTGATCTGGTTTTACCTGGCGCCGGATTTCCCGCAGCTCGCCGCCGCGCTGCTGGTTTTGCAACTCGGTCTGAATATCGCCATCGGTCCGTATCAAGCCGCAATTCCTGATTTCATCGAAGAGTCGCAGCTGGGTGGAGCTTCGGCATGGATGGCGGCGCTGCAGAGTTTGGGAAACGTGGCGGGCGCGCTGGCAGCTTCGTTTTTAAAAAGCGCCGCTGCGGCCGGAGGGGCGATAGCCGCTGTGCTGCTGACCGGTTTTGCGCTGACTGCTGCGCACGTGCGAAATCTCGAACCGTTAGCAAACTCTGCGACGCCGCTCCGTGTCACGCGAGTCTTTCTCGATCTGTTTATCTCGCGTGCGCTGATGTACGTCGGGTTTTACACTCTGCTCGGCTACCTCTACTTTTACGTCGCGCGACTGATGCGCGGCGATCCGAAAGCCGAGGTCGGTGAATTGCTCATCACTTTCTTGGCCGCGGCGGCGACCGGCGCCGCGATTGCGGGTCGCGCGGCGCGTTTCGACCGGCGGATAGTCGCAGCGGCGGGCGGCTGCATTTTCATTCTCGCGCTCGGCGCATTCTTGTTCTCAAGAAACCGCGCCGAACTCTTCGGGGCGGCGGCTCTGGCGGGAATTGCGTGGGGTATATTTCTTACTGCGGATTGGGCATTGGGCTGCGCGCTTTTGCCGCGCGGTTCGCTCGCGACGGCGATGGGTGTATGGAATTTGGCGCTGCTCGTTCCGCAGATTCTCGCACCTTCGATCGTCGGTGCGGTATTGAGCGCACTCAACGCGCTGCAAAGTCCCGATGCCTCCAGGACCGCGTTCGTCATCGCGTGCGTCGAGGTGGCCGCCGGAGTGGCGTGGCTCAGGCGCCTGCCTGGTTCCCAGGCAAGAAGTGCATGACTGCCCCGCAAGTGGGAATAACGGCAAGACAGCCATGCAAGGGGAACCCGAGCGCGCCCCTGCACGTTAGGCAAGGTGGAGACCGAACCTTCGCCAGTTTACCAGGCAACGCAGCCGACCGGTCTCTTCAACTACAGACTAGAGAGGGAGACATATCTTGAATCGACTGAGCACCGGAGCCCTTACCGCGATTTTGATCGCGGGCCTGGGCCTCACTGCGGTAGCCGCTCCGTCGGGCCAGGCATCGCAGGGAAACATTAGACACCAAGCGATTGCTCAGGCCACGCCTATGGCGTCGCCGGCTCCGCCACCGCCGATGAATTTCGGCTCACCGCCATCAGGGCAAATTCCAATTCTCTTCAACGACCATCACGTCTACTCGAGACCCGACGTGTTGAAACAGGGCCGCGTTCTCGCCGCATTGGTGCGGGGAGGCACGATCCTGATCCCATTGCGCTCGATGTTCGAACAGATGGGTGCGACCGTGTCATTTGACGCGGGCAGCAAGACCGTCGACGTGACCAAACCGGGCTCCGACGTCAAAGTAACCGTCGGCGTTCCGCAGGTCGTCATCAACGGCGAAACCCGTCCGCTCGATGTCCCGCCGATGATCTACCAGGGCCAAGTTTTGGTTCCGGTTCGCGTCATCTCCGAAGGCATGGGAGCGTACGTGCAATGGGTGCCTGACAAGCGTCTCGTCGTCGTGCGCTATCTGCCGGCGACGCCTCCGCCTCCGCCGCCTGCCACTCCGGCCCCGACCGCGGCCCCGGTTGCAACACCGGTTCCCGTCGTAGCCCCGTATCAGGATCACTTCGTGGCGGGCGACTACATCCTCAGTCCCAAAGTGTATAACGAGTTCAGCCCGGGGAACACCGGCAGCAGCTCGTATGCGCTGCGTGGAGCGTTCGAGTTCAACCTGATCAACCTGCCGTGGATGATCGAAGGCACCTTCGAGAAATGGCAGTATCCGCACAACGTCGCCGCAAATTTCGGCCCGTCGTGCGTCGTTGGTCTGCCCGGAAGCTCGGCCGGAACGCAGGGTTGCGTCACGGTCATCGGCGGCAACGGACAAACGTACGTGCCGGCGTTCACCGTCAACGAGTGGAATGGCGACGGCCGTCTTGGACTCAAGATCGCCGACCCGCGCATCTACATCGGCGTCGGCTACATGGTACACACCGGTAACTACGGTTACCCGTCGTTGAACGGCATCGGGTTCGGGCTCGAGAAACTGCCCGACCTCGACCAGACGTTCTCGCTGTACGGCAGCGCCTGGTACTATCCGAGCGTGAAGGGCAACTACACGGTCGCCAGCGGGCCGCAAGCCGGAACCGTGTTACCCTTGGCCTATAGCATCCTCCGGTACCAGGTCGGTGCGACCCTCGGCCTAGGCAAGAGCTTCCCGCTCTTCCTGGACCTCGGATTCATCGGCGACCGCGGGAAGAACAAGACCAACGCGCCCGTAGACTACACCCATAACGGTGGGTACGTCGGGCTCGGAATCAAGTTCTAGCCCCCTAGCCTCGAGGAAGCCAATGCGGCCCCGGTCCTTGACCGGGGCCGCCTCTTTTGGATAGAATCTTGGCTTGGCGCCATCGCCGGGCGCCCTCGAACCAGATCCGCGCTCTAGCGGGTCGAGGCGACGACACTGTGCTCGCTGCACAGACAGGATAAACGGAGTCTCTTTTGGCCGCAAAAAAACAAACGAAGGCGCGAAAGAAGCGCGAGTTCAAGAACGTCCAGTCAGGCGTCGCACACATTCACGCTTCCTTTAATAACACGATCGTGACGATCTCCGACGGATTGGGCAACGTGCTGGCCTGGGCGTCGGCGGGCAACTTGGGATTCAAAGGGTCGAAGAAGTCTACCCCATTCGCTGCGCAGATGGCGGCCGAAGCCGTCGCGCGCAAAGCAATGGAGCATGGGATGAAATCGACCGAGGTTCTCGTGAGAGGACCGGGAGCCGGACGCGAGGCCGCGATCCGCTCACTGCAAGCTGCCGGCCTGGAGATTACGCTGATAAAAGACGTTACCCCGATTCCGCACAACGGCTGCCGCCCACCCAAACGGCGGAGAGTCTAGAATGTCGCGCTACATCGGACCCGTATGCCGCCTCTGCCGCCGCGAAACCGCGGCCAGCAAAACCGGCGAAAAGATCAAACTCTTTCTCAAAGGCGACCGCTGCCTTTCCAAAAAGTGCGCGGTCGAGCGCCGCGGCACGGCGCCGGGACAAAAAACGCAGGGCAAAGCTTCGCGTCAGAAAGTCTCGGAGTATGGCCGCCAACTGCGCGAGAAGCAGAAGATGCGCAGATACTACGGCGTGCACGAAACGCAATTCGAGAATTACTTCCGCGAAGCTGCGCGCATCCCTGGACAGACGGGCCGCACGTTCTTGCAGCTGCTCGAGCGCCGCTTGGATAACGTCGTCTACCGCCTGAACTTGGCGTCGAGCCGCGCGCAAGCACGCCAGCTCGTCACGCACCGCCATTTCCGCGTGAACGGCCGGATGGTCAACATCCCGTCCTACGTGGTGAAAGCCGGCGACGTCATCACCATCTCGGAGCGCAGCAAAAAGTCACCCGTCTTTGAATCGAACTTCGAAGTTGCCAAGAACCGGCGCGCGCCGGAGTGGCTCGAGTGGAGCGGCGAGGAACAGTCCGCCAAGGTCGTTGCGCTTCCGTCGCGCGAGCAAATCGATACGCCGGTCGACGAGCAATTGATTGTAGAGTACTACAGCAGGTAACGACATTTTGGCGACGCCGGCTAACGCCGTCGTTGCACCAACCGGAGTTTCGCCCTCCCTTTGGTACCTTCAAGAACGCGAGGCGAGGCGAATCTACTCTATACGTACGATCGTAGCGGCCTCCAGTCGCTGCGGATAACGCAAGAGCAAAAGGAACGAACAGAAACAATGACCGTTTTGGAAACCCCGCAAGGCGCAAGCATCGACGTCCGCGAGCGCCGGGACAACTATGCGAAATTCGTCGTCGAGCCGCTCGAGCGCGGATTCGGCATCACCCTGGGTAATGCGCTGCGGCGCATCTTGCTGAGCTCGATTCCGGGCGCGGCCGTCACCTACATGAAGATCGATGGGGTGCTGCACGAGTTCTCAACGATCCCGGGCATCGTCGAAGACACGATTGCCATGATGCTGAACCTCAAAGGGCTGCCGGTGAAAATGAACACCGACGAACCCAAGGTGTTGACACTTCATGCGACGGGCTCCAAGGAAGTCACCGCCGCCGACATTACGGCCGATGCGGACGTCGAGATTCTCGACCCGGGCTATCACATTGCGACGCTCTCTTCGAAGACGGCGAAACTGTCGATGGAAATCGGCGTCGAAAAGGGTCGCGGCTACGTCACGGCTGACCGGCAGCGCAACGTCGAGCACATGATCGGACTGATTCCGCTCGATTCGATCTTTTCGCCGATTCGCAAAGTCAACTTCAGCGTCGACGACACGCGCGTTGGCCAGAACGTCGACTACGACCGTTTGACGATCGAAATCGACACGAACGGCTCGGTCACGCCGGATGAAGCTCTGTCGCAGGCAGCGACGATCATGCAGGACCACTTGGATCTCTTCGTCAGCTTCAGTAACGAAGAGAAATCGCTCCCGGCGGCTCCGGCCAGCGAATGGGATATTCCTGTGGAATCACTCAACCTTTCGGTGCGTTCGTTCAACTGCCTCAAGCGCGCCGGAATATCGAAGGTCTCGGAACTCCTAGACATGACCGAAGACGAAATCATCAAGATGCGCAATTTCGGCAAGAAGTCGCTCGATGAGATCAAAGCGGTCCTGGAATCTAAAGGTCTCTCCCTACGGGAGCAATAGAGCGATCATGCCGCATCAAATTGCGTATAAGCGCCTCTCCCGGACCGACGGGCACCGTCGCGCGCTGCTGAGAAATTTGGCCACGTCGTTTTTCAAGCACGGAAAAATCGAAACGACAACGACGAAGGCCAAACAAGTCAGCCGCGTGATCGAGCGGCTCATCGCCGCTGCCGGCCGCGGCGACGTGCATTCACGCCGTCAAATCGCCGAGTATCTGACCGAACCAGCCGTCGTGAAGAAACTCGTCGAACAGATCGCGCCGGCGCTCAAAGAGCGGCACGGCGGCTACACGCGGATCACAAAATCGCGCGTCCGGCCGGGCGATGCCGCCGAGCTCTCGATTCTCGAACTGGTCGATACCCCAACACGATAAATCGTGTTGGGAGCTTCACTCCCTTATTGCGCAAGTTGGTTGCCGGTGAAGGGTTATCCGAGCAGGATGCTGCCGCGATTGTGGGAGCGATCATGGATGGCGAAACGTCTCCTGCGCAAACCGCAGCTTTCTTGGCAGCGCTAGCGGCCAAAGGTGAAACGGCCGCCGAACTGATCGGCACAGCCCGGGCGATGCGCGAACGAAGCGTAAAGGTCGAGCACGATCTGCCGTTGGTAGCCGACGTGGTCGGAAGCGGGGGCGACGGCGCAAACACCATAAATATCTCCACGCTCGCGGCGCTGGTCGTCGCGGCTGCAGGCGTTCCGGTCGCAAAACACGGGAACCGCGCTGCGTCGGGACAATGCGGCAGCGCCGATCTGCTGGAGGCGGCCGGCATGGAACTGAAAGTTTCGCCGGCGCGTGCGGCCGGCAGTCTCAAAGAGCTGGGCTTTACGTTCATGTTCGCGCCGGTTTACCATCGGGCGATGAAGAACGTAGCACCGGTCCGGCGCGAGCTCGGAATCCGCACCATCTTCAATCTGGTGGGTCCGCTCACCAATCCGGCGCGAGCGACGCATCTGCTGGCCGGCGTGGCGCGCGCGGAACATGTCGAGAGTGTCGGCGAGGTTCTGCAAGCGCTCGGCGTGCGCGCCGGCGCGGTGGTCCACGCAAGCAGCGGTATCGATGAAATCGGCGGCGAAGGCCCGACCTCCGTGTACGAGTTCGGCGACGGTACGGTCAAACGCTGGACCTTGAATCCTGAAGAGTTCGGCGTGCGCGCAAGCGTTGCTGATATTCGCGGCGGCCCGGTCGGAGAATGCCGCGCCGCGTTCGAGGCCATCCTTGCCGGGGAACGCTCGCCCCGTTCCGATGTCGTCGCGCTGAACGCGGCGCTTGCATTTCGCATCTGCGGCAAAACTGCCGATATAAAAGATGGCATGGAGCTCGCCCGCGCACAACTCTACGAAGGCCGCGCCGCATCGCTGTTCGCGCGCGCGGCGGTATATTCGCATGGGTGACATCCTGACGCGGATCTATGACGCGAAGCGGCATCACGCCCGCCATGACCAAACCGCGGAGCCGCACGACCTCGTGCGGCAAAGAGGGCTAGCGCGCATGAGTGCCCGGCGGCCTTTCCTGGAAGCGATTCGCGTTTCACGCGATCCCGCGATCGTCGGCGAAATAAAGCGTGCCTCCCCGTCGGCCGGGCTCATCGCGCGCAACTTCGATGCAGCGGCCGTGGCGCGCGCTTACGAGAATGCGGGAGTGGATTGCATCAGTGTCGTGACGGAAGCCGACCATTTCTTGGGCGAGCTGGCCTATCTTGAAATCACGCGCACGCATTCGTCGCGCCCGCTGCTCCGTAAAGATTTTCTTTCTACGCCGTATGAGGTCGCGCAATCCGCCGCTTACGGCGCCGACGCGGTGCTGCTTATCGTTGCCGGACTCGATGACGGAGAGCTCGCGGCGTGCATGCGCGAAGCGGCGGAGTATCGGCTTGACGTGTTGGTCGAAGTACACGACGGCGCGGAGCTGGCGCGTGCGCTGGCGATGGGCGCCGTGCTGATCGGGATAAACAACCGTAACCTGCGCACGTTTGAAACCGACCTCGCGGTAAGCGAATATCTGCTGCCGGAGGTTCCTCAGAACGTTACCGTGATCAGCGAGAGCGGCATGCGCCACCCCGGAGATATTTCGCGGCTGCACGCAGCCGGGGCGCGCGGCTTTCTGATCGGAGAGGCGCTTATGCGCGCCGAGGATCCCGCGGCATTAGTGGACAGCCTGAAAAGTGCCGTGGAAGCGCGCGCGGTCTCCCCTTGAGAACGCGCATAAAGTTTTGCGGATGCACCGATCTGCAGGACGTTATGCTGGCCGTGGAGACCGGGGCAGACGCCGTCGGTATGATCTTCGCGCCATCCGTTCGCCGGATCACCGAAGGCGCCGCAAAACACATCGCGGACGAACTGCCGCCGTTCATAACGCCGGTTGGCGTCTTCGTCAATCCTTCGCGCGACGACATTGCACGCGCCCGCTCGATTTTCCCCGACCTCGTAATCCAGCTGCACGGCAATGAGTCGCCGAGCTTCGTCTCCTCGATCGATGGGCGGGTCATCAAAACCATCCACGTCGACACGCAAGCTCCCGACTCCGCGGCGCTCGAGCGCAGTGTCAACGAACACCCACGCGCTATCGTACTGTTCGACAGTGCGGCCGCGGGCTTGTCCGGAGGAACCGGCGTGGCATTTCCCTGGAAGGCGGTTGTTCCGGCCGCGCGCTCGCGGCAAGTCATCGTCGCGGGCGGGTTGACGCCGGAGACGGTCGCACAGTGCGTGCAAATCATTCGGCCTTATGGCGTAGACGTGCGAAGCGGTATCGAAACGGCGGGCCGCAAAGACCGTGGCAAGATGCGCGCATTTGTGAAAGCCGTCAAAGACGCCGATGCAGCCTGACGCACGAGGATATTTCGGAGAGTTTGGAGGCCGGTTCGTTCCCGAGGTCCTGGTCGCGGCGCTTGCAGGACTCGAGCGGGAGATCGAATCGGCTTTTGGCGACCCCGCGTTTTGGCGCGAATACGAGGCGGTGCTTGCCGACTTCGTCGGCCGTCCGTCGCCAATATACGAGGTGCACCGGTATGCGGCGTCCGTATCGGGCGCCAAGTTCGTAGTCAAGCGCGAAGATCTCAATCACACCGGCGCGCACAAAATCAACAATACCGTCGGACAGGCGCTGCTCGCGCGGCGGATGGGAAAGAAGCGCCTCATTGCGGAGACGGGCGCCGGACAGCATGGCGTCGCGACGGCAACCGTCGGCGCGAAGTTCGGAATACCCGTGGACATTTACATGGGCGCGGTCGATGTGGAGAGGCAGGCGCTCAACGTTTACATCATGCAGCTGCTCGGGGCAACGGTGCATCCCGTCAGCGGCGGGACGAAAACGCTGAAAGACGCGACCAGCGAAGCGTTTAGAGAATGGGCCGCGCGCGTGCACGATACATTTTACGTCATCGGCAGTGTGGTAGGCGCGCACCCGTATCCGTATATGGTTCGCGAGTTTCAGAAAATCATCGGCGTCGAATCGCGCCGGCAGTGTATGGAGCGTTACGGCAAGCTGCCGTCGGACGTTGTGGCGTGCGTGGGCGGGGGAAGCAATGCGGCCGGCATCTTCGCCGGTTTCATGAACGACCCGTCCGTACGATTATGGGGCGTTGAATCCGCAGGCGAAGGAACCGCCACTGCTCGCACGGCCGCAACGCTCAACGCCGGGACCGTGGGCGTACTGCACGGAAGCCGCTCGTACGTGCTGCAAACCGCGGAAGGCCAAGTCCGCGAGACGCATTCGATCAGCGCAGGCCTCGACTATCCCGGCGTGGGACCAGAGCACGCCTTCTTAAAGGAAAGCGGACGTGCGACGTACGTTTCGGTAACGGACACGGAAGCGTTGAGTGCGTTCTACGCGTTTTCAAAAACGGAGGGCATCATTCCGGCGCTGGAAGCGGCGCACGCGCTGGCGTACGCGCGCAGGCTCGCCGCCGAACGCGGCCCGGAAGATCTCATTCTGGTCAATCTGAGCGGAAGAGGCGACAAAGACATCGCGCAAGTTCGCGGCCTCCCGCGTCCGGCGCCCTCTTAAGGGATGTCGCGGCTCGACACGATCTTCAAACCCGGACGCCTGGCTTTCATTCCATATCTCATGGCCGGCGATCCGGACCTCGAGACGACGCGAACGATGCTGAGGGCTATTGCTCCGCATGCGGACGCGATCGAGCTTGGCATTCCGTACGGCGATCCGCTCGCGGACGGACCCACGATTGCGGCGGCCGGGGCGCGCGCACTCGGCAACGGCGTAACGCTTGAGAAGACGCTTGCGCTCGCCGGCGAGATGCACGCTTCGCTTCCCCCGGTCATTCTGTTTACGTATTACAATTTGGTTTATCAGTTCGGCCTGCAGCAGTTTGCGCGTGCGGCCGCCGGTGCCGGCGTGGCGGGCGTCATCGTCCCCGACGTTTCGCTCGAAGAGATCGAGCCGCTGCGGCTTGCCCTGGGAGCGCACGCGATCGACGTGCCGTTGCTCGTTGCGCCTTCCACGCCGCCCGAGCGCGCGGCACGCATCGCCGAGCAGTCCGGCGGCTTTGTTTACGTCGTGTCGCGCCTGGGCGTGACGGGCACCGGCACTGCGCCTGACACCGGGCCCTTGCGCGCACAGATTGCGGTCCTTCGCGCAGCTTCCAAAAAGCCGCTGGCGGTCGGCTTCGGGATCAGCACGCGCGCGCAAGTTGAAGCAGTGCGCGGGCTGGTGGACGGCGTCATCGTCGGGAGCGCGCTCATCGACGCATACTCCGGCGCTCGCGGCGAAGAAGCCGCGCGTCGTGTGGAGGCGTTCGCGAAGGGGCTGCTATGAAAGAGCGAACCGCTTAGACGCATCGCTGGCAATGTACGCTCCGATAGAGAGCGATGCAGTAGCGGCCGGCGACGGTGCGTTACGCACGTGCAGAACGTTTTTCGAACCTTCGAACACAAAATCGTCCACGAGTGTTCCGTCCGCATTCATCGCCTGAGCGCGTACGCCCGATGGACCGGGCACGACGTCTTCGTTGCGTAGCGTGGGAATGTACCGTCGCAGCCAATCGACGTAGGCGCTGCGAACGATGTCGCGGTACATTTCACCCGCCGCGACAATCGGGTATTTCAGCGCGAGGCGAATGAAGCCCGGATACGTCAGTGTTTCGAAGATCTCCGCTCCGTTGAGATTCCCGAACGTGTAACCTTCGCGCGCAAACGCGAGCACTGCGTTCGGTCCGAGCCACACGTCGCCGTTCATGCGAGGGGTGAAGTGAGCTCCCAGAAACGGAAACGCCGGATCGGGCACCGGATAAATGTTTCCTTTAATGAGGTGACGGCTCTCCGGTTTGAGGACAAGATAGTCGCCGCGAAATGGCACGATTTTCGGATCGCGGGCTCCGCCGGTCATCTGCGCGAGCCGGTCGGCGTACAAACCTGCGCATGTGATCAGTGCGCGTGTAGTGACGGGGCCTGCACCGGTCTTCACTTCGAGGAGACGCGTCATCCGCGTAATCGCGGTGACCCGATGGTCCGGCAGTATCTCGCCGTGCATTTCGCGGACGTCCTCGGCGAGAGCGGCAGCAACCGCTCCGTAATCTACGATCCCGGTCGCCGGCGAAAAGATCGCGCGAATTCCCGCGCAGTGCGGCTCGCGGGCGCGAATGCCGGCGCCATCGAGCATCTCGAGGCCTTCGATTTCGTTGGCGATTCCGCGTTCCCACAAAACGTTCAGGCGAGGAAGCTCGCCATCGTTCAGCGCGACGATGAGCTTTCCGACGGTCCTGAACTCGATACCCTTCGAGCGGCAGTAAGACCACAGCTCGCGGCGGCCTTCGATGCAGAGCCGCGCTTTGAGGGTTCCCGGAGCATAGTAAATTCCGGAGTGGATGACTCCGCTGTTGTGTCCGGTCTGGTGCTTGCCGGGGGCGTGCTCCTTATCGAGAACGGCGACACGCAATCGCGGGTGGCGCAATAAAAGCTCGCGAGCGGTCGCCAGCCCGACGATACCCGCCCCTACAACCGTGATGTCATACACTTCCCGCGCTTTTCAGCGCGGCCCGGCGGGGAGCCCGCCCGGAGTCGTAACCGGGCCGCCGCCGTTTGGGTTATCATTGAGGCATGAGCACGACCGCGGAGCGCATCGCGCCCTTTAAGAACGAGCCCATTAAAACGTATGCCGAACCCGCCGACGCCGCCAAAATGGAAGCGGCGCTCACCGAGGTTCGCAAAGAATTCGGCAGAGAGTATCCGCTGGTGATCGACGGGCAGCACATCGCGACGCAGAAGAAGATCGCGTCGCGCAATCCGGCCGACCCGGCGCAGATCGTCGGCGAAGTGGCTTCGGCCTCGCTCGAGGATGCAAACCGCGCGATCGAAGTCGCCAACCGGAGTTTCCAGTCATGGAAAAACACGCCCGCGGCGGAGCGCGCAGCGTTCCTTTTCAAGGCGGCGGAGCTCGTGCGCACGCGACGTGAACGCTATAATGCTCTGCTTGTATTCGAAGTCGGCAAGAGTTGGATCGAAGCCGATGCCGATACCGCCGAGGCGATCGATTTCCTGGAATTTTACACGCGCGAGGCGCTCCGCTATGCGGAGCCGCAGCCGCTCACACCGATCGCCGGCGAAGAAAATGAATTGGTGTACGTCCCGCTCGGAGTCGGCGTTGTGATTCCGCCCTGGAACTTCGCGTTCGCCATCATGGCTGGGATGGCGGCGGCGGCGGTGGTCACGGGCAATACGGTTGTCCTCAAACCTTCGAGCGACAGCGCGGTCCTCGCGGCATGGTTCGTCGATCTCATGCATGAGGTTGGCCTGCCGAAGGGCGTTTTGAATTTCGTGCCGGGAAGCGGTAGCGTAATCGGCGACGCGCTGGTCGCTCATCCGCTCACGCGGTTCGTCGCTTTCACCGGAAGCAAGGAAGTAGGCCTGCACGTCAACGAGCTCGCCGCCAAACCGCAAAAGGGGCAGCGCTGGATCAAGCGTGTCGTGGCGGAGATGGGCGGGAAAGATTCGATCGTTGTTGCGGCTGATGCGGATGTCGATTCAGCGGTAGAGGGCGTGGCGGCTTCGGCATTCGGTTTCCAAGGACAGAAATGCTCGGCGTGCTCGCGCGCAATAGTCGATGCCTCGATTTACGATGAGTTCGTCGAAAAATTGAAAGCGCGCGTCGCGAAGATTACCGTCGGCGATCCGGCCGACAAACAGAACTACATGGGACCCGTCATCAACGAACGGGCGCTGCAATCGATCGAAAAGTATATCGAGACGGGCACTAGGGAAGGCCGCTTGGTTTACGGGGGCAAGCGAGTCGGCGATACGGGTTATTTCTTGGAGCCGACGGTGATTGCGGACACGGCTCCCGACGCGACGATTGCGCAGGAAGAGATCTTCGGTCCTGTCTTGGCTGTCATCAAGGCTAAAGATTTTGACGAAGCGCTCGCGATTGCCAACAACACGGAGTTCGGGCTCACTGGCGCGGTCTATACGAAAGACGAGAAGAAGATCGCGCGCGCGAAGGATGAGTTCTTCGTCGGGAATCTTTACTTCAATCGTAAATGTACGGGCGCGATGGTCGGGGGCCATCCTTTCGGCGGATTCAATATGTCCGGAACCGATAGCAAGGCGGGCGGCAGCGATTACTTGCTGTTGTTCCTGCAAGCCAAAACAGTCTCGCGCAAAACGTAGCTTCAGTTGCGGCAGCAGACCTCGAGTTTGTTGCCTTCCGCGTCCTCAAAGAACGTCGCATAGTACCGTGGCGTGTACTCGGTGCACTCATGCGGAGCTTCGAAACTGCGCGCACCGGCACGAAGCGCAGCTTCTGCTAACCGGTCGACGTTTTGGCGGCTCTCCGCGCGAAATGCCACACGCGCTCCATTCGGCTGGTGCTCGCTGGCGCGAACGAGCGAGAAGAACGGCTGTCTTTTAGGATCCCGCGGATCGTACCAGCAGATGCTTTCAGGGTCTTCGGAAATCTGGGTAAAGCCCATCACCGCCATCAGCGCGCCGTAGACCGGCCGGCTACGGCTCAGATCCGTGACGCGCTGGTCGACGTGGTCGTACACTAGAGTAACCTGCTGAGATGGAGTCCGATTCCGGCCGCCTCCATGAACGGATCGTCCGGCCGTCTCACCGGCATCCGCAGCCGCATATCCGCGTAATCGAAGATGAGGGGAATCGCTTGTCTTTTTTCTTGCATACTTCGCCCTTTCGGAAGCTTGGTAACCTGTAATAATAGTACGACGGGTACGGTAACTTGTCAAGATGGTTTGCTGGTGATATAATGGCTCGCAAGATGCCAAGCAAGCCGGCCCCTTTGGGGCTCGACGAGGTAAGAGACTTCGTTAATACCGTGAATCTCGAGCGCGAAGACGCACTCGTTGGTCCTGACGTCCTGCCCGAGTGGCTCGGAGCCACCGGACTTCTGCCCGGGGCAAGTCCCCAACAGTTGGCGGAGCTACGCCGTTTTCGGGAGGCTTTGCGAAAGGCGCTCGAGGCGAATGCGGGCGACGGAGACGCTCAAGCAGCCTGGCGCGCGCTGGAACCCTTCGGGCGGGAGTGCTGTTTAAAGGTAGAGATACGGGACTCCGGTCCCGTTCTTCGCGCTGAAGGCACAGGCGAGGACGCCGTCATCGGCTCGCTTCTCGCCAGAGCCTATGAGGCGGTCGCAACCGGGACGTGGTCCCGCCTCAAAGCCTGCCGTAAACCGAGTTGCCGATGGGCGTACTACGACCGGTCCAAAAACGGGTCGGGCGCCTGGTGCAGCATGGCCGTTTGCGGCAACCGCATGAAAGCCAACCGGCGGCGGCAGAAAAGCCGCGTTTCCGAGCCTTGACTGTGGTACTTAGCCGCGGTATGATGCTCGTCGTGACTCTGACGCATCGCGCCCAGGGTGGCTCCTTGAAAACTGAACAGTGCAGTAGCGCATAAGTCTGTGGGTCTCGTCCCAAAGCAGATTGCGCCGAAAGGCGTTTTTTTATTTTGGGTCCGAGAATTTTAATCAGTGCAAAGAAGAGTACCGTTCCACCGGTTCTTCGGAGCGCTGATCGTACAGTATTATGGCTAGCCCTTCGACGAGCTCAGGACTCCGGTGCTTCGCACCGGCGCCTCGCACTTGAGAGGGGCGGATCGATTTCGCAATCGATCCATTAATTAGTCAGCGAAAATAGAGAGCCAACAAAAGGCTCCATAAAATGTTTATGGAGAGTTTGATCCTGGCTCAGGACTAACGCTGGCGGCGTGCCTAACACATGCAAGTCGAGCGGGGTAGCAATACCCAGCGGCAGACGGGTGAGTAACGCGTGGTCA
>JABXNS010000026.1_pt1 | contig 88875 bp, 91 predicted proteins | sample 7301101 | NCBI WGS metagenome assembly JABXNS01 (sample SAMN14449646, study PRJNA615230) | soil metagenome | isolation source: soil from bare, unvegetated metal-rich iron-sulfur acidic spring small-cell... | place: Canada: Paint Pots Mound, Kootenay National Park, BC | collected 2017-05-25 | reverse complement strand
AAAGCTCTCGCTTTGGGAAGATAAGGGTTGGTAGAATAAGCCATGGTAGGCTCCTTTCACTGTTAGGTTGGTACTTACAGTTTAGGATGCCTACCGTTTTATGTTGCAAAGGTGGTGAGATAGTACGTCTTTGTTGATGAGACAAGGATCCCTGTGATAAAAGAAGCTTTTGAGAAAGTATCTAGTGGTGCTAGTGGTCGAGAAATCTATGACTGGATGAAGGAGATAGGTTTTAGAACCAAAAGTGGCAAGTTGCTGACTCTAAGTGGAGTCTACCGGATGCTGAATAACCCATATTACTGCGGTATCTTTGAGTTCCCGATGGGCAGTGGAAAATGGTACAAAGGATCATATACGCCGATTATCTCCAGAGAATTGTTTGATGCCGTTCAGAAACAGATGGAGGTGAATCCAAAGAGTAAGCCTGGTACAAAACAATTCGACTTCACTAAACTGCTTAGATGTGGCGGGTGCAGTTCGGGCGTCACGGCTCAAGAGAAGCTTAAAAAGCACAAAGACGGAACTGTTAGCCGCTATGTGTACTATCACTGCACTCAATCAAGGAACTTTGACTGTCCGCAAGCCTATGTTCGGGAAGAAAAGCTGGCTGAAGCCTTCGTTAGACTGCTGGCTAAAGTAACCATCGAGGAAATCGAAGCCAAAGAAGGATTACGGGCTGAACTTGATAGATTCAGACGCTTATCGTCTGCTGTACTAGGATTCAATGATACTGAGGGTCAGCCTGAAATCAGCTTACATAACTTCGCTAAATACGTTCTGACAGAAGGCACGAGAAACGAAAAACGAGACCTGATAGCCTGTCTTAATCAAACGATCTATCTCAAAGACAAAGAACTAATCACACAGATCTAAAAAGCAACCAAGGAGTAAAGTTCCAGAAACTTTGAGCTTTAAGGAGTTATCTAGAAGTTCCAATCCCAGGTGGGGTCAAGCTAATCTAGACACTTGAGACAAAGAGAGGACCCCTAACAGGGTTTTCCTTCCTCTTTGATTGTTCTTGTCCTTACGCTGACCCCTGTAAAAGTTCCACTTTCTATCTGGCGGAAGGGGTGGGATTCGAACCCACGATGAGTTGCCCCACGCTAGTTTTCAAGACTAGTTCCTTAAACCACTCGGACACCCTTCCGCAACAGAGGTGATTATAGCAGATCCTACAGTATTTGTGTGTATTTAGGATTGAGCAAAGACAATGGCATCAACATGCCGGGCGCCGGCAGGCTACACAGGTACGGCTAGCGGTGCTGATTTTATGGCAAAGGTAGCGGCGTTCCGGCACGGGTCGGATAGTTTGTTAACAAGCCATGCACAGTACCATGCCTTCAACCCCACATGACAAATAGCAATGTGGGGCTAGAACGTCGATGAGCTTATCAAATATCGCGATTGTTGTGATTATAGTGTTGTAAATATTCTCTACTACTGTTGCACGCTGTTTACGGACTAAGTTATACTGTGAACAATACAAAAACTCAAGCTTTTGATATTAATCTGATGTGGAGGGTAACAACGATGGCGCGACATAACCGCGATGACGACTTATTGATGGAAGAAGACGAGCTAACCGCCGCTTTCTTAGGAGACGATAATTCCAGCCCGACAGCCGATCCTACACAACCGGCAGCGGTACAGGATGACTGGGACGAAGATGCCGAATCAACCGTTCCTGGCCAATTGGCTGTAGATGTCTATGAAACAAAAGAAAAACTCGTCGTCAAAGCCCGCACGGCCGGTGTCAACAAAAACGATCTGGACGTTAACATTTCCGACAACACGTTGAGCATCCGTGGCACGCTCTCGGCCAACGAAGAAGATGTTGAAAATTACTTTGTCCAGGAATGCTACTGGGGCGAGTTTAGCCGTAGCATTGCCTTGCCGGTGCCGGTCAAGGAAGAAGAGATCGAAGCTGTACTCAAAGACGGCGTGCTGACAATCAGCTTCAACAAAGTCAAGCAGGACACCGTCAAGAAGATTCAAATCCTGTAGCCCTCAATCTTTGGGCTGCATGCTCTAACAAAAAACACCCTCGATTCCGGGGGTGTTTTTTGTTTGTAATGTATTTTGAAAACTACAATGCAATAATTTTATTGCCCGATGTTTGAGAGTACAAAATGCACGATTACCTGAGCCAATGCTACAACTACTAAGCCAACGAGTGCAAAGATAATGGTATTTTTGGCACCGGTGATATTGCCGGAGTCACCGCCTGAGGTGATGTACTTAAGACCACCGACTATAATCATGATGACAGCAATAACACCCACAACAGCTGAGAAGATATTAATAATCTTCACAAGGATGTCGTGGAAGGTGTTAGTTGCGTCAGACGAATTACAAGAAGCAGATGTGCCACTAATATCTAGACCAGCTCCTGCGCAGGCTGGACCTGCTGTGACACTGGTATCAGCAGAAGCCAGAGCCGGAACCAAGGCGGGTGTTAGGAGCATAGTAATGCCGGTGAGGGCGATAAGAATATTTTTACATTTCTTCAACATAAATTTTTAGACCTTTCTTAAAAGCTTATTTACTTATACCACAACCGCTTCCTATATTTCAAGAAAAACCTGTCCTGTTTAATTTTTGGCGCAAACTGCCGGAGAGCCTTTCAGGCTTTGGCCACTCGGACAAACTTGGGTAACGTTGCTCAACACAAAGTGTACTAACACCTGGGCCAGCGCCACAATCACTAGACCGATCAAGGCAAACAAAATGGTATTTTTAGCGCTGCCGGTTTTGCTGGCATCACCTCCGGAGGTAACGTATTTCAGACCGCCAACGATGATCATAATAATGGCCGCCACGCCCACCAGCGCACTCAAAACAGTTACACCGTCTTTGACGATGGTGTTGAGGCCTGAGCTCGTGTTGCCGCCACACACATCGCTACCGCCCAGCGAGGCACCGCTACAGGCGTCGCTCTTGGAGCCGCTGACGACATCGGCTGCCGAAGAAAGGGTAACTGCTCCTGCTCGACCTACGCCCATCAAGCAGCTCAGGCAAAAGCCGACAAAAAAAATACTAAGGCCGAAGCCGACAAATCGTTTCATGCGTTTCATTATATCGTCTTTGGTCATTTTATTGCACCTTACTTAATACCAAGGCGACAATGGCTTGGGCCAGCACGGCAATGGCTAGTCCCACCAGGGCATAGATAATGGCCTTGCGGGCATTGCCGGCACTGGTCGGATCGCCGGAAGATATCACCATCCGTAGCCCCGAAATAATAATCACGATAATGGCCGCCACACCGACAAGGATTGATAAAATATTGGCCGCCACGGTCAAAACGCCGGAAGGGCCAAGCAGGGGATTTTGCTTAGAGCCATTTTGGTTATCAGTGCAAATTACTGGCTTGGAAGTGGCGTTTGGATTACTGCATACTGAGCAATCGGATGTGCTGGGACTGCAACCATTCAATACATCAACAGCTGTAACGCGCGGAGCAGCAATCGACCCTATTCCAAGCACACAAAACGCTGCGGTCATAATTGTTAAAAAAAGCTTTTTCATAATCTCCCCAGCACAAAGGTGACGATCGCCTCAGCCATCAGAGAAATACCCAGCCCGATGGCAGCATAAATAATTGTCATGCGCGCCTTCGCTACTCCCTGTGGATCACCTTGCGACGCAATAAACTGCAAGCCAGCAATCACAATAATAATGACGGCAACCGCTCCCAGTACACCAAACACAATTTGCAAAACCGATTGTATACTCCCCGCAGTAAGGGCAACTTGTGGCAAGCCAGTGTCACATTTCGGTACATCCTTGGAACATTGGATAGTTGCCTGAGCAAATAGGCGAGAGACCGATAAAGATAGTTGGCTCAGCGGATTCATGATTTAGCTAAACCTCCCGGCTACAAAAGTAACGAGTGCTGCGGCCGTCACTGCGAGCACCAAGCCAATCACGGCGTTGATAATGGTCGAGCGCGCCTGTTGAGCCTTGTCGGGCTGCCCGCGACTGAGCACATATTGCACCCCACCGTAAATAATCATGGCAATCGCCGCCATAGCAGCAATTTGCAGCAATATTTCAACGATCGCTGCTACAATCAGCCAGATATCGCTCAGCCCACTGATAGTGGGTGAACAAATCGCAGCGGTCGATGGAACAACGATCGGGGGTTTTGGTGGAAACGTTGTATATGTTTCCGGACTTACCCCAGGACCAAACGCAAACTTGCCAGGAAGGTAGCTGTACCAAGTTGGGAAACTCAAGAAACTAGATTTTTGAAGCGGACAGCTTGCGCCAATTGTTACGTCACTGGCAAATTTACTCAGGAAAAAATTAAACATACGTAGTTACCTATTAAAAAATCCGACCGGTATTACGTAATTTAATATAGCATAGGCAAAAATGTAAATTGCCAAGGCAACCACCGAGCTGCGTACGCGCCCGATGGCTTTCGCCGAGGCCTGCGGATCGCCGCGTGAGGTGGTAAATTGAATGCCGGCTACGATAATCGACGCGATAACTACAATCCCTACACCGTCAGACAATAGTCGGATAAGCGCAAACACCAAATCGGGAATTGGATCCCCCGTGCCACTACAACCAATATCAATCGACGTTTGAATTCCTCCCTTATCTTTTTGGCCACAATAATGTGCCGATCCAGAGGGTGAGCTAGTTAGAACCGGATCTGGGCAGACCGTACCGGCTGCCGGTGTTCCGCCCGTAGGGTCGCCAGGGCAACCGGGAGGTATAGTAGTCGCTCCAGCTATTGCAGAAAATCCAATAATAGAACAAATCGCTATAGCTAACGCACTCAGCAACACATAACTAATGTTTTGTTTTAATTTAGGTATATGCATTTTCTGCTAATATACCCCTATACATCCACAAACACAAGTTCTTTGACAAAAACAACAAAAGGGTGTGGACTAATTTGACCGAACATGCTATAATACAGTCATAAGCAGTTAGCTTTTTATTAACTCAAGCAATATAAGGATAAAACCTCTTATGGCAGTAAGAATCGACCCAGCTCCAAGTCCCACTGAATTAACAAAAGGCAATCAAGTAACAACTGCCGGGGTGGAGGCTCAAGAAGCCAACATCACTGCACAACAAATGAGCGAAGGCAGCAACTCTCCAACCTACGCAGAAGCCCCTGCTTCAACCGACGTCCTGCCAACCCCTACCACGGAAGCGTTGCCCGTGAAGGTCGACCAAAAAAGTTTTATGGGTTGGGTTCGAGCACATCCTAGATGGACAGTCGGTATTGGTTCAGTTGCTGTAGTTGCTGGCGGAGCCGCAACGTACCTTGGAATCGGTGGCAGCCATCCTACGCAAGCACCCTCTCATCCAAAACCCGAAATAGCTTCAACACCAAAGGGAATAGACCTTACCCAAGATTATTCCAGTCTTGGCGTGATATATCATGAAGCAACTCGTCCGGATGGTTCAAGCATTCAGCTACCCACCAACATTCCAAGAAGCATTACCGAGCCCCGAATTGTAGCAAGCCTCTTTTTTGACAAAGTTGCCGGCGCCCTCACTATTGACGGTTCGGAAATTGATCAGTTTTCAAGTTTTCCATTTCTAAATCAAGATCTCAAGGGTGAACGTGTTTCAACGAACTTTGATCAAGCAGTTAAGCTAGAGCCTTGGGCTCAAATGGAAATTGGCGAAATAGACCCTTCAAATCCTACCCAGTTCATATTAACCCCCAATCCTGATGGTAGTGAAACTCTCACCCTGAACGATAACGAGCAAAGTAAAGGCCAGATTGGCATGACAGGAGTTATTGGTAATATAGGCACACCCGTAACACAGTGGCAAGCCTATGCGCCTGGCACAAGCGACAACTGGGCATATTACTTAAATCCCGCCAACTTTAAAGCAGTTATTACGTCTGAGGGTCAGATCGGGGAGGGGACTACCTTTCAATTTTTGCCGATTCCTACTTATAACAACACCTCTACTGCTCCGTTGCGTTAAAAATCCTTTCTATATGATATCGCTGAGTTGATATTATCGAGTAAACGTAAGCATTTTGTCGAGATACCGCGCATGCTTTTTGTGCTATAGTAAAAGCAAAAATGAAGCGTCGTATTTCAATTGCATTATTACTATCTGTTTTCTGCGCCAGCAGCTTGCTTGCTGGTATTTTTCCGAGCCATGTAGCCTTGGCTGCCAATAAATATCCGCTTTCCAACATCCAGTGGGTCAACAACAACACTGTTAAGGCCACTACTTCGGGTATTGCCGGTTTTCCAGCCCTGTATTTTTTTGACACCAACGACGGTGTAGATCCATACGGATATGGATTTGGCGGCGGCCGAACGTTTAAGGTACAGCCTGGTTACCCCTGCGCAAAAAGTTACATATTTGTATCTTATCTTACTGGCATAAACACTACTTCCGGCTACCACGATACAGCTCATAATGTTTTGAGTTTTGCCACGCCTCCCGGTACTAACGGCGCCTGCCAATATATAAATTATCTAGCCAATAAACAACCTCCTCCTACCGGCATTCCCAATCCGGTGGATGCTGGAGTACAGGTGCAGGATTCAAAGCTATCGCTCCAAGACAATGATTCCAGCGTTACAGGGGCTAGACCAGCTGGCTCTATAACACCTCGACCTTTTTACACTTCTGACATTCTATACACTATCGCCGATGATGGTAAACCTATTTTGCGTATCAATCGTACCAATAGAGATGCTTCTTGGACCTTTACCCAAACAGCGGCCGGTTTTAATGTGTTTACTCAAGGTTCAGCAGCATGTTCACCCACTATTGTAGCCAATCCTGGTGCCGGTAAGTTTACGATGTACGAACTGGAGGCTTCTGACACAACGGACGGGAGCACGCCAGTCACCGCCGACTCAGCAGCAGCCAAAGCCATGGGCAGAGGCGTTGGCTGCAATATAGTAAACCAAGGTGGACGAGGGCAAACCTCAAATGTTGCTTCTGGAGTAGGCTCGGGTTTTGACGAACCTCTGGGAAACTCTAGCATTCTTGCGCGATCTACCGTACTTCAACCAATTAATTCTACCAATCAAAATTCCACTTCCCATCCCGAATGTGAAGCCTCGGGCGGTACCCTTACGTGGCTACTGTGTGGAGTATTTAACGCCTTTGCCAGCATCACCGACTGGATGCTAACCAACCTTGTGCAACCACTTCTCAAAAGTGACCCCATCAGCACCGATCCAAGCGATCCCACGTATCAAATATGGTCTAACTTCCGTAATTACGGTGATATTTTCTTGGTTATCGCACTGTTGGTTGTGGTGTTTGCCGAAGTGATTGGCGGCGGCTTGATTGACACCTACACGGTTCGCAAGGTGCTGCCAAGAATTCTTGTGGCCGCCATACTTATTAACCTGTCAGTCTATATTGTGGCACTGCTGGTGGATATTACGAACATTGTTGGTGGCGGAATAGGCGCCTTAATTACAGCACCGCTTAAAGGCGCTGGAGAATTTCAGTTTTCACTTGGCAATAGTGCGGCAGGCGGTGTTGTGGGGCTTAGCGCCGGAAGTATCGCTGGTTTCTTCGCAGTAGCCGGAGGAGTATCGGGTTTAGCTGGTGCTGCCTTACCGCTTATTCTTTTGTCGGCTGTCATGCCGGCTTTGGTTGGTTTATTGGCTGCTATCGTAACCATTGTACTTAGAAAAGGTCTCATCCTATTTTTGGTAATGATCAGCCCCGTGGCCTTTGCCTTGTATGCACTGCCCAATACCCAGCAGTACTTTAAAAAATGGTGGGATTTGCTGCTAGCTACGCTATTGGTATATCCCATTATTATGGTAATTTTTGCCGTTGCCGATGTGCTGAGCGTCACGATTATGAGCGCCAACTCTACCATTGACCCCAGCCAGCCTTATTTAACACAGCTGTCCAATGGCTTTAGCAATAATGCCTTGGCGCCAATCGTATCTTTTGTTGCGCTGTTTTTGCCGTTGATTATGATTCCGTATGCCTTCCGACTGGCCGGTGGAGCAATTGGCAAAATCCACGAAACTCTTACTGACCGGCACAAAAAAGTTCAAGAAGCTATCAAGGGCAATCCCAACGATCAAAACAGTATGCGCAATAGATATCGTAATCAGTTAATGTCTAAAATTAGCCAAGGACAGCAAAGAAATGTTGATAGAGGGTTAAGAGTTGAAAGAGACGCAAATGGCAATATTATAAGTCACGCTAATGCTTTTCGTCGAGCTCGCGGTCGATTTGCCAATACGTTTGGTAACGTGGAGGGCCGCATGTCACGCTACAATGCCGAACAAAATAAATTAGGTAACGAACTATCTTCTACAGGACGTGATGCCGTAAGATATGCAGCTGCAGGATACAAATTAAATGCCGGACAAGCGGATTGGCGCGGTGGCGTAGCAGATCATGATCGGTGGTTTGATGCAAAAGGCAACGAGATAGTTCAGCAAAGGCACAACAAGTCTAAGCAATTAGTGGGTAACACCATAGGCGGCATAGGTTCCAGCCTAGAATATACCTATGGGCACGCTCAAACACCCGACAATATAGCAGCCGCCCGGTTTGCTATGGCCCAAAACGCTATTGCTGGCGACTGGACACCAGAGGAAATGAAAGATGTCTGGGCCCAAGCAACCTATCCCCACAAGGACAAGTGGCTGTCCGAATGGCACAGTACACCAGTGCCAACTAATGGCGTTAGCGGTAGAGGCGGTGTACAATTCCAAGACGCTTCTATAAATGACGATTCGTTAGATAGGATGATTAATGAACAACACACCTCTAAAGAAAGCTTCCGCGTTGGCTCACTGCGTCCTGAAGATTGGCTCGTGCAAGCTCAAAAGATGGAAGGCATTCAGAGCAAGATCGATGCCGGTACAGCTACCGATGCTGAGATAACACGCTACGCTAAGATGAGCGAAAACCTCGATAGTATGGCTCGCTCTGGATTGATAACTCAAAATGGTGAAGGCGAAGTGCAGGTTTCGGGTGGTAGTTCTAAAGTCCAGGGTATTATTGGAGCTATGTACAGGAACCGTCGCTATGCTGCTGCTGCTGCTCCTATGGCTACAGCAGGTGGCTCTAGCTACAGCGTAAGCGACAGGATATTGTATGACGTTGATGCCGTAAAGCGCGCAACCACCGGTGCAGGAGCTGTAGACCGTGACACCGCCATTGCTGCACATGCAGTACCTGGTATAGTTGCTCGTAATGTCGCAAGTGATCGAACACCAATTGTCCGCGTTTCTTAAATCTTAGCAAACACTTGAAACTTGCCGGCCGATTCTTAATACTTAATTACTGTGGCGGCGTATAGGGTAATTCAGGACATCGAGGCCGAATACAAGCTACTGGGGCCGCTGACCCTTGAGCAGTCATGGTACAATACAAATATGATACAGCTTGAGGAAAAGTATCTGAATATGCTGCGGGAAGCTATTGCGCGCAACGTTGATACCGCTATCTGGCAGCCGGTTATTTTCGGCTCTCGGGCTAGCGGACGGGCTCAAAGATTTAGCGATATTGATCTGGGTTTTTCTGGTCTACAGCCATTACCGATAAGCGTGCAGGCAAAGCTGCAAGATGCTTTGGATGAGTCAGACATTCCCTACGTGATTGATATCGTTGACCTCAGTGTTGCCTCACCCGAATTTCGTGAAGTGGCTACGCAGCACATGGAGCAGCTAGCATGATGGATAAGTTAGCCGCCCAGCGTACCCAACTTGCTCGAGTACAGGCTTTCTTGCGGCGCGTTTTAGCAGAACCCGAAAATGATATTCAGCAGGCAGCTGCCATTCAAGCTTTTGAGCTTTGTTTCGAGCTGGCTTGGAAATACCTGAAAACTCTCTTGGAAGATGATGGGAGTGTTATAGCCAGCCCCAAGGCAGTTTTCCGTGAGGCTGCACGACACGGATTTATCGATAATCCCGACCAGTGGTTTGAATTCCTGGCAGCGCGTAATTTAACAGTGCATACCTATATTGAGGCAGTGGCCACGAAGGTCTACGGCATCATCAAGGACAATTTCGCAACAGTATTAGAAAAACTTATCAACACAGCCAACGAAGGCTAAGCAAATTATGGCGACGTATAAGGTAATTCAGGACATCGAGGCCGAAGATAAGCTGCTGGGGCCGCTGACGCTTAAGCAGTTTATTTACGCCGGTATTGCCGCGGTGTGTTTGTATATTTCGTTCTTGGGTGTCACCAAGCATTTTTACGTGGTGTTGGTTATCTTTATGCCGGTGGCGCTGGTGGCTGGCTTTTTTGCCTGGCCCTGGAGTTTGAATCAGCCCACTGAAGTCTGGGCTCTGGCCAAAATTCGGTTTTTTATTAAACCGCGCCGGCGTATTTGGAACCAAAGTGGCGTCAAAGAACTCGTCACCATCACTGTGCCCAAAAAAATTGAGAAACATTTTGGCAGCGACCTCAGCCAAAGCGAAGTGAAAAGCCGGCTGCACGCCCTGGCCGACACCATCGACAGCCGCGGCTGGGCTATCAAAAATGTCAACGTCAACCTCTACAGCCCGCCGTCAGCCATTTTGGCCGGGCCTAGCTCCGACCGATTGATCGATGTTGCTTCGCTGCCTCAAGCCGTGCCCACTATTGCCGACGTCTCGGCCACCAGCGACATTATGGACGAAAGGGCTAATCCCACAGCCCAACATTTTGATCAGATGATTCAGGCTTCCAGTGAGGCTCATCGCCAGCAAATCGTCAACCAACTGCACCAAACAGCCATCGAGAGTAGCCGGGGATCAGGCTCCGCCGCTTCGTCGCCCAATGACTATTGGTTTTTAAATCAATCGACCCCCCAAGGCAGCCCAGCCGCACCGGGTTATGTAACATTCAATTCGCAGGTAGTGAAGCCAGGATCACGTGATGATGATTTGCCGGTTATGCCCGCTGCTCCGACAGCTGCCGAAGAAGCTCTGGCTGAGCGAATTCGGAGTTCGGCCAGCCAACCCGATATTGCCTATTCGCATATGCGCACCATTCAACCACTTTCGGCGCAACACCCTACCCGTCCTAAGCCGCAGCCGCTCGCTGTGTCGAGTCCTGCCGCCAAGGTGACACCCTCTTCTGACCCTGCTATACTTGGGCTAGCCCGTAATAACGATTTGGACGTGGCAACCATCGCTCGGCAGGCCAAACAATCCAAAAAACCCCAAAGCCAGCCCAGCGAAGTCGTTATTTCGTTGCGTTAAGCACTGGGCTATTTTTTCAAAAATTATCTCTAAACCATTAAACGACTAAGGTGGACAAGCTCGTCATGGATCCGTCAGCACCCAACCCTCCAAATTATGCTTATTTGAGTGGCAGCGGCACACCCGCCGGGGCTGGGCAGCCGCCGAGTTCGACTAGTCCGCAAGCATCGTTTCAGCCTCCCGTGCAAATGGTGCCGACAGTCGACGCGCCCGTCCCCACGAGCTCTCTGCCGCTCTACGGTACAGCCCTACCATCTGGTGTGCCACCGGCGGCTCAGTCCTTTGCTCCCTCGGCCAATTTTGCGGCTCCTGCAGTTGTTAGCGGCACGACTCCGCCGCTTACGCCCCAGCCGGGCGTTAAACCGGTCGCCACCAACCCCAATAGCACTCAAAATGTTCTGGAAATTGCCGAGATCCGCGACGGTATTGTCATTATGAACGATGGCAGTTTTCGCTCGGTGATTATGGTCAAATCCATTAACTTCGATCTGATGAGTCCGCAAGAACAAGAGGCCGTGGAGTATAGTTACCAAGGTTTTTTGAATTCCCTGTACTTTCCGATTCAAATCTTTATTCGCTCACAGAAAGTTGACTTGCAGCCCTACATCGAGAAGCTCGATAAAATCCGAACCGAGCACGACAACATGTTGCTGGCCATGTTGATGGAAGATTATATTGGCTACATTGACGCCCTGAGCCAGCAAACCAATATTATGGACAAGCGTTTCTACATTATTCTGCCGTTTTTCCCGCAGGCTGATATCCAAAAAACGCTAGCCAGCAGCAAATCGTTGCTCAGCGGTATTACCAAGCTTTTCAGTCATCAAGAAACTCATATTGTGATCAATGAGGTTGATCTGGAAAAAGCCAAAACTGAGTTGCGCAACCGCGTACAGGCAGTGCTCAGCGGCTTGCAGCAGTGCAGTATTCAGGGGTTGCCGCTTGATACGCAGGAGCTCATTGAGTTGTATTACGACACCTACAATCCCGACACCGCCACCCGCCAGCAGCTCAAAAACTTTGATGACCTGCAAGCCGACATTGTTACAAAAGGACAAGGTACTGCTCCGCAAGCTCATCTGCAAAGGGAGTTGCAATAATGGCCTTTGGTAAAAACAAGCAGCCGCAGCTTGATCCGGTAGCCCTGGCTCAGGCTCAGCGCGCCCGTGAGCAACAAGAGGTAAGTGCGGCCTTCCAAAAAGGCGTCACTGCTCTACGGGACTTTATTGCCCCAAGCTCCATTGAATTCCAAAGTACACACTTTCAGCTGGGTACTCGCTTTGCCCGCACCTACTATGTCTACGGCTATCCGCGGCAGATTTACACCGGCTGGCTATCGAGCATGGTCAACCTCGACGAGGTCATGGACTTGTCGATCTTTATTTATCCAGTCGAGAGCCAAGTGGTGCTGGAAAACTTGCGCAAAAAGGTAACGCAGCTGGAAGCCGGCCTACAAATCGACGCCGAACGTGGCCGGGTGCGTGATCCTGGCAAACAAGCTGCCATTAGCGACGCTGAGGAAATGCGCGACAAACTCCAGGTCGGCGAGGAGCGTTTCTTCCGCTTTGGCATGTATTTCACTATTTACGCCGGCAGCATGGATGAGATGGAGTTCGTCGCCCACAAGGTAGAATCGATGCTCGGCCAACAGCTGGTATACTCCAAGCCGGCAACCTCGCAACAAGAGCAGGGCCTCAACAGCACCACGCCGCAATTTAGCGATCAGTTGCAAATCCGGCGCAACTTTTCCACCGGCGCCCTGTCCACTACCTTCCCATTTACTAGTGCCGATCTATCTCAGGACAACGGCATCTTGTACGGGATCAACATGCACAACTCCGGTTTGGTGATCTTTGACCGCTTTAGTTTAGAGAACGGTAACTCGGTGGTTTTTGCCAAGTCTGGCGCCGGTAAATCATTCCTCGTCAAACTCGAAGCCCTGCGTTCGCTGATGTTTGGCACGGAGATTTTCATTATCGACCCCGAGAATGAATATGAGCGCATGTGCGAAGCAGTGGCCGGCGCCTACGTGCGCCTGTCTCTTAACTCTGCGACCCGCATCAATCCCTTTGATCTGCCAAAAGTCATCGACACCGAAGAGGCCGATAGCGCTCTGCGCAGCAACCTTATTACCCTGCATGGGCTGCTGCGACTAATGATGGGTGGTGCCCAGTCGCAAATGCTCGGCGGCAACAGCGCACTAGTACCGGCACTTAATCCCGTTGAAGAATCTGATCTGGATAGCGCCCTGATTGAAACTTACTCCAAAGCTGGCATCACCAACGACCCACTGACTCACACCTCCACGCCGCCAACCATTGCCGACCTCTATGAAACTCTGCTGCACATGGGCGGCACCGGTCCGCAGCTAGCTCAGCGGCTACGCAAATATACCACCGGCACCTTTGCCGGCATCTTCAGCCAGCAGAGCAACATCGATATTAATAATCCGCTGGTAGTGTTTAACGTCCGTGACCTAGAGGATGAACTGCGGCCGGTGGCCATGTACATTGTGCTTAATTACATTTGGAACAAAACTAAATCCGACCAGAAACGCCGTATCTTGATTGTCGATGAGGCCTGGCAGCTTATGAAATACGAAGACTCTGCCAACTTTTTGTTTAGCCTGGCCAAGCGTGCCCGCAAATATAACCTTGGCGTGACCACCATTACTCAGGACGTCGAAGATTTTATGGGCAGCCGCATGGGTCGGGCAATTGTAGCCAACGCTTCCATGCAGTTTTTACTCAAACAGTCGCCCAGTGCGGTAGACGTGCTGACCGATGTCTTTAAGCTCACCAGCGAGGAACGCAAGCGCCTCAGTCAATTCCCGGTCGGCCAAGGCCTGTTCTTTGCCGGCCAGAATCACGTACATATTCAGGTGGTTGCCAGTCCCACCGAAACTGGACTGATTACTACCAATCCTGCCCAGGTTCAACAATTGGCAACTCAGCAGGGCGAACTTAACCAACCCCAAGGCACCATTGATTTAGCCAACAGCCCAACGTACACTGGCCCGGGCATCCCCCAGTAGTGTAAAATAAGACAGATATGGCAGAACCCGCACGCAACTATGAACCCGATGAGGAACATGTGTATGACCCCGGGGAGTCTTCGCCCGATAATCCGATTCGGCCAAACTTAACAGTTATCCCCGGCGGCGGAGAGAGTACAGATGAACACGGTAACTTAAGCGAAGTCAAAAACGGTGAGGAAAATGCCGGCACCACAGACAATAAACAATCCTCGACGGGCGCGCTGGGCTCCCAGGCGCTCAAAGCTGTTGAGGGAGAAGCTGGCGCAGCCCCGGCCAGCGACATCATCGGTGAAGGTTTTAATGACGAAGAGGAAGATAACCGTATAAATACCCGGGGACTCATCAACAGCCAAAGGAGACTTTCGACCGGCAAAAAAGCGGCATTTGGAATCGCAGGTCTAGCAGGTATTGGCATCACCGTGGTATTGGTAGCTATATTTCTACTTATCGGTTGGCTCAAATACATACACTTTGCGACAGTTTTGCGTTCAATTGGTTTTGCTCGCTTCACCTATCAAATGAGTCAAGAATATTCCCAAACTATTTTCGATACCGCCGTGCTGGATCCAGCCGCCACCGGTAGTTTTAGCCGCGATTTGCTGGGCGATAGGAGTATGCTCGATGTCATTCGCGGCATCAACCCTGAACAGCAGCTGATTGATCTGGGGCGATCCGGAGAGGTAAAATTTAACTTCAGCGGAGAGAAGGACTGGCTCGGCCGGACAACTAATACTTTTGAGGGCGTTAACATTGGTGGCGCAGACTACAGTCTCAACGAGACTGCCCAAAAGTTGTACGGCGGCACCTATGATAGTTTGGCTCTTAATCCTATAAAAAGTTTTCGAGTGCGGGCCGAGGCTTCGTCTAGTGTCCGTGATGCACTGAGTAAGGATTTATCGCTTGAGAGTCGTGATTTGGTGGAGTCGCTCAAAGGAATCCAGACTGCCTTTGGGATTAAACTCTATGGAGTGGTAAACGGTGGACGAGACTTTGTAGATAAAATAACGACTCAACAAAAAGATGCCGAAGCCGCCAAAGAAAACTATGAGGCAACGCAAGGCGATGCTGTTGGTAGCGGCATTGGTGCTAGTGAAAGCTCTGACTTAAATACCGAAAGCCAAAATACAAAGGATGCTGTAAATGCTGCCTTGGATAAGGGTCAGGTCCCGGACGTGCCGGCGATTATTGGAAACAACTCTACCACGAGCGGTGTAGCCGGCGCAGCCCAGGATGCCAAAAAAGTTGCCGGCGGCGTGCTTATTGCTACGCTGTATTGTACGTTACGTGACCTGGATCAATCGGCCGGGAAAATCGATCAGGCCAACCAAGCCAATGCTGTCCGCCAAGCCGCTCACATTCAGTCAATGAGCGACCAGATTAAGGCAGGCGACGTGACCACTGCGGCAGTAGATGGCGAAACCGATTCTTTAGGCAACCCCGAATCTGCATCGCTCTACGCCGCCGATACCGGCCAGACGGTGACAGGAACGCCGGCTGATCTTCAATCCTTACCGAGCATCAATAGTTCTGGCCATTTCGCCCCTGGTGGTAATGTCGACAGGATTTATCAAGACGTAACAAACATCATCAATTTGGGCGTAAACAAAGTTCCTATTGTAGGTAACGCCACCAATTTCATAGATAACCAGTTATGTTCCGTCATCTTGAATCCTACCGCCCAAATCACTGCTGCAGTAGCTGAAATTATCGTAGATATTGGCAGTGACGGCTCAGAAGGTGCAGCCGCCGACACCCTTTCCCAGGCTTTTTCGCAGGGGCTAGATCAAATTTTAGCTGGCGAAGCCACTGGCCAACTCATCACTCAAGGCTCTAAATTTGCTATAACTTATGGAAGTTTGAGCTATCTCGGCAATACGTTATCCAGTTATATTCAAAAATTATCGGGCCTAGATTATAGTGGTCTTGCCCAAAATGGAGATTTATACAACCAGGCCCATGTGGGGACAAGTTATATGGCCCAGGCCAGCTCGCGTACAGTTGGCTATGGCCGACCATTAAGTAACGATGAAGCGGCTCAGTCTCAGGCCATTGCCATGAATAATCTCAAGCAAACCAACACTCAATCCGGTTTATATAATCGCTACTTTGCTATGAGTAATCCATTTTCCCTAATGGGTAGTATCGTTGCTGGAGTGCCGACTTCTTTGCCCGACATCGCCTCTCAAATTAGTACTGCTATCCCAAGATTGATCAGTAAAATCGGTGATTTCTTGCTTAACCCAAGCCTACTTATAAATCTCTTCGGCGGTAAAAACGCGCTGGCGGCGGCTTCGGAGTCCATTGACCAACAACACGGCTATTTCGGAGTCCAGCAATGGGGATGGTCGCCGGCTGAAATGCAAACTATCCAGACCGACCCCAGCTATGCACTGGTAGCGAACGCCAACTATGTGGAAAGTCCATCTAATTATCAACGGCTCAAAGATGCTTACAATAAATGTTTTCAAAGTGTCATGCAAAACATTCCTGGCGATCCATCCACTACGCCATCCGACTGTGCAGCAGACTATTTATCTACTCCTGACGCTTTACATTGGCGTAAATACATGTGGGATAAATATACGGCTGGTCAGTTAGCCGGCGACACGGCACCCGGTAACTATAGTGCAGGAACCCCATGAGACGACCCAGCAAAACTTTTGTGACCCGCTGGGGCACAGGATGTGTGACTGTGTTTCTATTGATAGTTTTGCCTGGAAATGTAGTTTTTGCTCAATCAACTCCCGACTCTCTTACAAACAGAGTTGCCACCGAGAAACCATTTTATGATCCGAATGCAAGTTGCTCAACTGGAGCCGGAGCAAGCGGAATTACGATTAACGTCGGTAATGCGACCTGGAATAGCGGCCTTCAACCACCATATTACCTAGAAGAATTTGCTATCAATACCCTCCAGGATTTGGCACAAGCCACTAATACACCTGTCTCCAGCACAGTAACCCAGGAACATGTCACCGCGCTGGTTGCTTGGTTTTGGGCTGAGGGTGGTGATATTGCCAATAGCGATATCTTTAATCCCCTGAACACCGGCTTAAACAATCCTGCGCTGTTAGCGAGCGCTAATGACACGAGCGGTGTTCAATCTTTTAAGTCATTCGATGCTGGGGTTGAAGCGCTTGTTATTTCTTTTACCGGATCTAATCAAAATCGTATAGCCAGCGTGCTCAGTAATCCTACCACTACCGCCAATCAAGTAATAGATGCCGTCACATATTATCAGAACTATGCCGGCAATAAAGCATGGGCAACGGCCGACATTGCTGATCAAGTTGGCTATCATAATGGCCTGTTGGCCAATGTGGCCCAGGCGCGGACTAATTATACTACCGAAGCGAGCACTATTTTGGGGACTCCAGATCGAGAGGAACTTCAACATAAAGAAGTGTCTCCGAGTCTGTTAGTGTATGGTAGCAATACAGCAGTTAGCACCACAACATCCAGCCCAGCAGCAGTTTCTTCCAATGGATGCTCCGTCGCCACACCTAGCACAGGATCTGGTTATCATAATCCGTTTCATGACACCAAAACTTTGATTCCCGGTCGTATTGACCAGGGTGTGGATTATGGCTTGAAAGGGCCAGACACATTGCCTATCTATGCCATTGGTGCCGGAAAAGTAGTCGAGATTAGTGGTGCAGGATGGCCCGGCGGGGTGTTTATTGCCTACCAGCTTTCCGACGGAAAAGCCGCCGGTAAATATATCTACGTGGCCGAAGATTGTACGCCTGCAGTCGGACTCAACGACCCCGTAACGGCCGATACTGTACTTTGTTATATGTACGTCGGCCCGAGCGGCATTGAAACCGGCTGGGCCCAACCGCCAAGCGCCGGGGATGTGGCAATGGCCCATAGTGAATACCACGAAGGTCTGGCCACTTCGTTTGGGCAAAACTTTTCACAGTTACTGGGAAGCTTGGGCGGGCCGGCTGGAGTCTTGAGCCAAAGCAGCGGTGTTAGCAATGTAGCCTTACCGCCGGGCTGGCCAACATGGTAAATTAAGAAAGTAGCAATAAACCTTATGGATATTTTTAGCTCCGCCAACCCCCAAGCACAATCAACGAAAAAACTTCGTCGTTATATAGTGCTTGGTTGCGGAATGCTACTGGCCCTTATTATTCTACCGATACTGTACCGGCACCTTACTTTGGGGCAGCTTATTATAGTTACTGACAGTTCAAGCAATACTATCCAGGTTGTTCCCTCGGTAGTTGGTAAAAACGATGAAACTAAAAATGTCGGCCAAAATCTACAAAACAACAAAGCTATTTCCCTAAAACCCGGCAACTATCTTGTTGCCGTACGGAATCAAACGGGTGAGGCAACTGAGGTTGTTCAGGTAAAAGCTCGCCAAACCAAACGGTACGTTATTAACCTTGCGACTCATACTCCGCAAGCCGAGCCAGTCGCTAATGTCAATGCTCTGTATTTTGCAGTGGGAGCTGCCAATCTTTTTTACCTCGACCAGGGAACCAAAAATTTATACCAAATTGATAAAAGCAATCAGCTGGCTCAACTTAGTAGCCCAATCACCTTTACAGCTGTTCGCTGGGCCGATGCTTCGTTTGGTGTAGGACAGGGGACTGACAACAAACTCTATCAAATAAATAATGGCGTAGTATCCCCTCTTAACGCACCGTTATCAACCGTCTTTACCATCAGCAGTGATCATACCGTATATCTAGCCAGTGGAAAGGATATTTACCGTAGTGCTGCCGCTGGTTTCGATCATATCTTTACCGCTAGTCAGCCGCCATTCGCGCTCGTCAGCGCTCCGCGCGCCGTAGCGCTTATATCTAGCTTGGGCAATGGCCCGCAGACGAGTAGTTCTATGGCAGCACAGCTAACAGTGCTTGATGGTAATAATAAACCCACAGCCAAAGAGATGGATGTCTATGCTGCCAGCTGGTCTCCGAGCAGCAAGTATTTAGCGGTAACCACCGACTCGAGTAGTCAAATTCTTGATGCTTCACTAAACAGTGTGGCCGTTATACCCAACAATAACATCAACAACCCCTTGTGGTTTGATGATAATACACTCCTCTATAGCGTCAATGACCAGCTGTGGCGATACAGTGTCTCGTCGACAAAAAGCAGCGTCATAGCCACAACCCAAAAAAATCATGCTATTACCGCTCTGCTGCTTGACTCGAGTAAATCATATGTCTACATGTCGGTACAGAGTACAGGTGCTAGTAATCGTAATTTATCGATTTATAGATTTGGCTTGCAGGGCCAAATGGTACCCGATCTGATTTTTAAGCTAGGCAAGCTTTTACCTTGGGTATCAGGTCTTTGTTCCTCAAGTATCATCAATTTTACCTCTCCCTCAATCCTCGTTCAATCATTTATTACACCGTCAACAGCGAGTTGCCTAGAAAATACTCAGACCACACTTCAAGAAGACGGTTTTAATATAAGTACTCTCGGTTTTCAACTCAGCCAGATTCCTGTTACTCAATAAACTGGTCAGTAGATATAAGGGGTCAGATGAATATTTATCGCTATATTGAGATTGGGATTATATTGGCGTTTTGGGTGAAGTGTTGGACGACGACGTCGGCATCGGTGGTGGTGATAAAGGTTTGGTAGGGTTGTAAAAATCGGGTCAGCGCCTGGCGGCGAGCACCGTCCAGCTCACTAAACACATCGTCAAGTAGCAGCATTGGCCGAATTCCGCGGACTTCTTCTAGTAGACGTAGTTCGATAACTTTGAGCATCAGCACCGCCGTGCGAGCCTCGCCGCGCGACGCGGTAGCTTGGGCCAAGCGACCAGCCAGCGACAGCTCAATATCATCGTGATGTGGCCCGCTGCCCGTAAAACCGCGCAGGGCATCCAGTTCAAAGTCAGCACTCAAACGTTCTAAAAACGCTGAACTATAGCCCGCCAGCGACAGTTTGGTTTTGTAGGTAAACAGAACTTTGGTAGTTTTGCCGGCTAACTTGCTGTAGAGCTCGCTGGCCTGAGCGTTTAGCTTGTTCACTAGCTGAGTACGCTGTTGCACAATACTACCACCCAGCTCACTCAGACGCACATCCCAGGGAAACATGTGCTCCCGAGCCGTCTGTCCACCCAGCTTGAGCAAACGATTACGCTGGGCGAGGGTGCGCTGATAAGCAGTCCGCAGTGATACATACGTCGGCACTGTTTGCTCCAGCAGCTCATCTAAGTAGGCTCGGCGGCGTTCTGGCGAGCCGCTGAGCAGCAGCAGGTGATCGGGTTCAAAAACAACAACCGGCATGGTTTTGGCGGTACTAAGGCGCATATACGTCCGCCCATCAATACTGTAACTTTTACTAAGCGAGGGAGCAGTAGTAAGTTTAACCGAACGATTGGAAGATGGGGTTTGAGCGTCCAACCGAGCCCACGGCTGACCTTGAGTGATTATAGCTGGATAGGCTGCTCGGTAGGAATTGCCACGAGTAACCATCAGAATGGCTTCGAGCAGGTTGGTCTTGCCGCTGGCATTGGGCCCGACAATAATATTGACGCCCGGCGCGAACTCAAAAGCCGCGTCGCGGTAGGAGCGAAAATTCTGCAGCCGGATACCGGTAATCATCTCCTAGTATTCTAGCTCTTCAGGGGCATAATGACATGCACATACTCTTTGTTTTTGGGATCTTTCAGAAGTGTTGGTTCAAGCTTGCTGTTAAAGCAAAAGCTAACCTCCTCGCCGTCTAGCCCGTGCAGTGCGTCAAGTATGTAGCGCGAGTTAAGTGTAATCTGGCCGCTACCGATCACTACGCCAACGGCACTGGCGGTGTTTTCGCCAAGTTGTGAGGCTACCGAGTGGATACTAAGGCTTTGGGATTTTTCATCAACACTCACCGTAACACTTCCGGCACTCTCGCGGGCAAACAAACTCGAGACTTTTGTGACGTTTAGTAATTCGGCCCGTTTTAAGGTAGCACTGGTGGCAAATTCCTGGGGAATGAGCTTGCGGTAATCAGGATAATTGCCTTCAATCAAACGTGCTACCAGTTCAATATCGCCCACTTGGAACAAAATTTGCTGATCATCGTGTGTCACCTGTACGTCGTCGTTAAAATCGGCTAGCAGGCGCAGCAAATCCTGCAGGGCTGAAGCTGGCACTAGCAAAGTAATATCTTGGGTGCTGGCAATTAATTGGCGTTCGGCTAAGCGATAACTGTCGGTGGCTACAATATATAATGTATTGTGAACGGTGTGAAAATAAACTCCGGTTAAGATGGGGCGGGCATCATCATTGGAGGCGGCAATGATAACTTGCTGTAAGCCCTTTCTTAAGCCGGCACCAGCAATTGACCAGTTTTGGCCCTTGGTGGGGGCGGGCATGACCGGAAATTCCTCAGCAGCAATACCATTGATTACCGATTTGTACTGCTCGGTGCTGATGTGTAGTTTGTAGTCGTCAAGTTCAAGGTCAATGACGCCGGCCGGCAAACTACTCACAAAATCCTGCATAAGTCGGGCGGGCACGGTAATGGCGCCTTCCTCACTGACCTTTGAACCAATGTAATGAGTGATGGCAATATCCAGATTGGTCGCCGCAATACTAAGCCGGTTGTTACTAGTACGGATAATAATATTAGCCAAAATTGGTAGGGTATTGCGGCTGGAGGCCACCCGGGCGACACTATTTAAGGCTCGGTTAAGGTTTTCTTGGGTGACTTGTAATTTCATATTTCTACTCCTATTAACTATTTATATAAAATGTCGTTGTACTCGTAGTAAGGGCTGTGGACACAGTGGAAAAACCAAGCAGTAACGGCGATAAAAACCAACTTTTAATTGTGGACGAAGTGGTGGGGTTAGTGGGGTACAAAGCGCGAACAACCGGCAGTTTATGCACGTCGGGTTGAGAGTGACTGCGGGCCAGTGTGTGTAAATGCCACCGTTGCACACAGGAAGCCTGCCACTTATCCAGGATTTTTACACAAGATTTACGCATACAAACGCTCCTTAATGTCGGTGATAGCCGCTCGGATATCGGCATCGGACGCTGATTCTTTTTCGATTTTACCAATCGAATGGATAGCGGTGGTGTGGTCTTTGCGACCCAGCTCACGGGCAATTTTGGGAAAACTCAGGTGCAGCTCGTTACGCAGCATATACATGGCTACTTGTCGCGGCACCACAATGTCTTTATCGCGCTTGGGCCCTAAAATATCCTCCAGGGTAATTTGGTAATGCCGAGCGGTACGTTCCACAATTTGCCGAGCGCTGATATGTTTGGGACGAGCCTTGTTAGCCCCAAGTAAACTTATCACCAAGGCTAGGTCTGGTTCCAGTCCGCGCATCTCACAGTAAGCTAGGAATTGGTTTAAAGCTCCCTCAAGCTCGCGGATGTTAGTTTGAATATTGGTGGCTAGGTATTCGGCGACGTTGGTTGGTAGGCTTACACCGTGAACCTGGGCTTTGGTTTGGACGATGGCGCAGCGCGTTTCAAAATCCGGTGTTTGCATATCAATACTCATACCCCAGACAAAACGTGAGCGTAAACGCTCCTCCAGCGTGGGAATATCTTTGGGCGGCTTATCGGAGCTAATAATAATCTGTTTGCTGGCTTGGTGCAGGGCGTTAAAGGTATGAAAAAATTCTTCTTGAATTTTTTCTTTGCCGGCCAAAAATTGGACATCGTCGACGATCAACACATCAGCGCCCCGATAAAAACCGACAAAATCGGCCATATTTTTCTTAAACCTCAGAGAATCCACAAACTCCTGAACGAACTGTTCAGTCGACGCATAAACCACCCGGGCCCGCGGATTGGCGGCCAGTATGGCGTTGCCAACCGCTTGGGTAAGATGAGTTTTGCCAATCCCCACACCGCCGTAGAGAAACAGCGGATTATATTTTGTACCAGGTTGGGCGGCCACCGCCTGGCAAGCGGCATAGGCCAGTTCGTTACCGGCGCCGACAATAAAATTCTCAAAGGTATAACGATCGTTCAAACCCTGGCGGTAGTTATAAGAAGAAGAGCTGGTTACGGTGGCGGGGCCCGGCGTCTCGGCTCGGGTGGCGGGCCGCAAAATGGGCTCGTCATCAACGAGTCTTGGTTCGGTTGCAGTGTAGATTCGGTACTCGATACCCTCTAAACTAACGCCATTTTTCCGCAGAGTGGCCATTACCAGGTCATTAAATTTACGTTCCAGCTGCTGCTTAATAAAGACGTTTGGCACGCCGATAGTAATCACCCGGTCGTCCTGATTCATCAGCCGAGTGTTTTTAAACCAGGTCAGAAAACTGGCCCGAGAAACCGAAAGTTCAATTTCACCGAGCACGGCCTGCCACAAATTAGTGTCCTGTTGCATGTCCCTCACACTCCTAACCTGCTCATAATATACAAAGTTTGGTAATCTTTCCACAAGCTATTATTTGCGAGCCTCTCCACGCTCAATAAATGGTGCTCCAGAGAAATGTTATACACAGCTTCCGAAACCATCTGGCAATCTGTGGACAATGGTGATTAATACGTGGAAAACTTTCCGAAATTAGTGGACTAACCATTGTTAATTTCACGCTATCCATGAATTTTACAACAATAATTAAACATGAATATGAAACATCAACCATTGACCCTGGGCGATAGAAACGTATACTCGTTCCACGTATCGCAACTCTCGCAATTGTCATAAAACGTTGGTTCGGACGTGATCCTTTCATGAAAATCGTATATACGCCCAATTTGCCACTGGGTTTTAGCAACCCTGTATAGCTCCTACGACGTCAGTCTTTCTAGTGCCCGTTTGCCGTTCTTGCTCTGGAAATTTTTAAGAAACTTGCCGCATTTTAGGCAGGGAGTCTCAAACACTCTATCATCATACATCCCCATTTTGGGGGTAGCATAAAAGACACAGAGAGGATTAATATGGCCTGTGTAGTGAGTCTATTTTTGCCTGCCATCACCTAAAAACTATCGCAAATCCCGTTCAAATGAGGTAAGCTACTAGTCATGCCCAAACGAACATTTCAACCCAAGAAGCGCCACCGCGCTGCCGAACACGGTTTTTTGAAGCGCATGGCCAACCGTACCGGTCGCAGTGTGCTGGCTCGCCGCCGCGCCAAAGGCCGTAAAATCCTGTCGCGCTAGGATTCTTAAGTTATACCAGACGTCATGGCTAGACAGTCAACGGATCAGCTGTCACACTAGCAGCTATGATTGCGCGCAAGTACCGTTTCCATGGCCACAATAGTTTGCGGGCGACGTATCAGCGGGCCCAAACTGTGCGCAGCTCGCAGCTGTCGCTTAAATATGCGTCCAATCCGCGTCGGACTCACTACCGCGCGGCCGTGGTCATTAGCCGCAAAGTCAACAAGTCGGCCGTGGTACGCAACCGCTTACGCCGGCGTATCTATGCCGTCATTGAAGCCCGTGAGCCTCAGCTGCAGTCGCCGTACGATTTGATTATCACAGTCTTTAGCGATCAACTGACGCAGCTTACGGCTGATGAGCTGGAAAGCTTACTTGATGATCAACTCAAAAAAGCCGGGATCTTAAGTCTCGCTGGGGATAAGCCCACCGGCCATGGTATAGTAGAGGCCAGGAAAAGTTAAGGAGCAACGCCGCGTGTTTACAACGATTATTGTCCAACCGATTTTTAACCTTCTGGTGCTGATTTACGCTCTCTTGCCCGGCCATAACTTTGGCCTAAGCATCATTATCTTTACTATCATAATCCGTTTACTGATGTGGCCGCTGGTCAAAAAGCAGCTGCACCAAGCCAAGATGATGCGCAAACTGCAGCCGGAACTCAAGCGCATCAAAAAAGAGACCAAAGGCAACCGTCAGCAAGAATCGCTGCTGGTGATGCAGCTATACAAAGAAAAGGGGATTAGCCCGTTTGGTTCAATTGGTATGCTGATTCTACAAATCCCGATTTTAATCGGGCTTTATAGCGGGCTACACCGGGTTGTTAACAACTCCAAGGCTATCGTCACCTTTGCTTATCCGGCCTTGCAACACCTCACTTGGCTGAAGGCTATAGCCGCCAATCCGCATCGTTTTGATGCCACACTGTTTGGTTTTGTTGATCTAACCCGGGCTGCGTTGAATAAGGGCGGTGGTGTCTATTGGCCGGCCATGCTGATTGTGCTTGGCAGTGCCGTAGCCCAGTACTTCCAGAGCAAACAACTGCTGCCCTCCGACAAAGACACCCCCAAACTGCGTTCCATTCTCAAAAGCGCCGGCACCGGCAAGCAAGCCGATCAGTCTGATGTCAATGCTGCCGTGGGGCGCAGCACGCGCTTTTTGCTGCCGGGCATGATTTTCTTATTCACCGTTAATTTAGCCTCAGCCTTGAGTTTGTATTGGCTGGCCAGTGGCGTTGTAGCGTACCTCCAGCAAGCCCGAATTTTGCGTGACGATGGCACCGAGCTAGAAGCACTTGCCGACAAACCATCAACCAAAAAGGTTGATGCTATTCCTGAAGCCGAAGTTATATCAACCACTAAAGGTTCTGTTGCCGGGAAAAAGCCAGTCGCCAAAAAAGCCGCTCGCAAAAAGAAGGGCCGCAGATGACCGATACGGCAGCAGATAAAGGCACCGAAGCAGCCATCCAATTTGCCAAAAAATATCTCGAAGACTTATTGTCCTTTTTTGGCCTCAATACCGATGTGCATGCCACGCTGGATGACGAAGTCATTGAGCTGAATGTACCCTCCACCTATCTGAATGGTTTTTTGATTGGGGTGCGCGGCGATACAATGCGCGCCCTGCAGTTTATAACCAGTAGCGCCCTCAAGAACAATGGCTTTAGTTTGAACCGTGTCAACGTGGATGTGGCCGAATACAAAAAACAGCGAGCCGATCGACTCGTCCAAACTGCCGAAGCCTGGGTGGCGCAGGTCAAAGATAGCGGCCAACCAATGGATTTAGAACCGATGAACGCCGCCGATCGCCGGCTGATTCATAAGCTAGCAGCCGAAGCCGGTCTGACCAGTGAATCGGTTGGCGACGGCCGCGAGCGTCACATTGTACTGCAAAAAGCAGCCTAAGCGGCTAGTTAGTTAGGGTTTTGGTATTGACGGTGCAAGTAGGCGTTATAGGTAGGTATCTTTTGACACTTTGCCAGCGAACCACAGACGCCCGTATCGAACTTGGCATAGGCAAAAAAGGTGGCTTCTTTTTGAGCCAAATCTTGACCCGATAGGTTTTCAGGAAAGGCCCGCGAGGGATAGCCAATGTAAAAAGTTAGGGGAATCACCACCTGATTATCAAACTGCTGAGCTTCATATTGGCGGTAAGCGCGTTGCACATATTGTCCGACTGTTAGGTGGTCGCTGTGATCAGGGTATACATGACTTACATAGCTGGCTTGCGTCCGAATTTCGGTTGGCTGATAGGTTTGCATCAGAGCAGCCAGGGCAGTAGTCAGTTGGTTTGAAGTATAGGTTGATTGACCATCGACGCTGTGGATGGCGGTGATTGAGCCTGCCTCCAAGTGGGCCAGGCTTTCAAAGTGCGAGGCCTTAAAACCTCGGCCGTTGATATTACCATCCGGTAAATGCATAAAAATCAGTGAAATTTTGGAGTTTCCCCGCGGATTAGCCACGTCTATAAACTGTTCGCCGGGCAATCGAACAATACGCTCCACCCATACATCTTGTCCTGGACCATCCATAGAATCATAAGCTGCCTCCGAACCGCGTTCCCGACCCAACCAATAAAAGATATCATTGCCACCGTCGCCAGCCGTGACGTACACAGTCCGAATGCAGCGACCGGCCTGAATGCTGTGCGCCAGGTCAGGATTCATAAATAATAAATCATCGTCTTGATGGGCAACAATGTTCATATCGGTCGGGCCTGTGCATGATGTATTGGGCAGTTGATCGAGTGCCACCGGTAGCACGGTGCTTGGCGTTTGCGGCGAAAGTTTGGGGGCACTATGGTTGGCGCCATGGTCGTAAAACAACAACAGTTCTTTGGGGTGGTCTAAGGTGCCGGCAATCAGTACACTGGTGTTTGGTTTACCGTACGCGGCGATAACTTGATTAAGGCTGCAGGCTGGGTAATCGGTAAGGCCCGGGCCAAGCGACAAAAGATAGGCAAAACTACTGCTCGATAAATTAGGCTGCCAGGTCGAACTGCTCAGTGTCTGTCGGGCGGTGGAGCAGCCAGCCAGCGGCATAACATTAAGCGCATGCGCAGAGACTTGTTTAATAGGCAGCACACGCCAATAGTCACCCATCAAGAAATTGACAGGATGATGCGCGAGGGTTTGAGCGATAGCAGAATTTTGTCGGCTCATGTCAGCCAAGGCCGCTTCATCGTGGTGATAGGTGCCGGTGGCAGTAGCCACGCCCAAAGCCATACCAATAATAATAACCACAGCAATGAGCACGAGCTTTTCAGCTGGCCAGCGCCGGTCTCTCAGATAAGTTGCCGCCGCAATGAATACGGCAAACACAGCAATTGTCAGATAGCGACTATCGACGGCGTAGTAATGATTGGTGAGAATAAAAATAGCCAAGGCCGCCGCCGTTGTCCAAATCAGCATAATTGAGAGATTTGTAGCGTCGTCTTGTTTCAAATCTTTGGCTGAACGCTGGCGACCAAAGCTGCCACAGAGCACCTGCCCGGCCATAAATAAACCGCCCAACAGTATCAAACCATTTACAATGTAAGTCACACCCCCTGGCGCTAAGAGGGCCGTCCGTATATGATTCGGAATATTACGAACAATCGTTGCATCAAAAGCCGGGTTAGCACCAAAGTTGGTTGCTATTCCCAGCAGTCCATAAAGACTCCCCAGGCCAAAATCTTTAGCGTTGTGAATGAGACCATAGGGACTGGTCACTGCCTGGCTGGCGATGTGGGTAAGGCCGCTGGCAGTAATGAGCCATAATACCAAAATAGCACCTCCGCCAGCCAGCAACATGGCCAGTAACCAGCGCACCGACAAGCCCACAAAATGCCGCCGATTGGCAAAAGCATACAACACCAAAGCTGCCAGCGCCGCACCAATACCAAGTGGCAAAAATAGCTTATCGCTGGCAATCAGTACGCTCATCAGCACAATTGCCAGCCAAAAACGCCAGCTTTTTAACTTGGGCGAGCGGATGAACAACAGCAGGCTGGCGATATACACCACATATTCAAGGTTGCGGGTGGCCAGCATGGCCATATTAACAGGTAGTAAACCGCCGGCGTATGGTTGAGCCGGCACCAGCAGCAACGTCGAAGCCAGCGCCAAACAGAGCGTTCCAAAGACCAGCGGTCGTCGTTCAATCCAATACAGACAGGCCGCCAGACTGGCTACTGTTACAATCGTGAGGCCCACCGTGACAATCACAAAGGCTTCGTTTGATGTCCCCAGCAGTCGTATCAGCCAAAACACTGGCCATTTCAACAAGAACGTGTGTTGGGCCGGGAACAAGGCTCCGTGAAAAGTAGCGGCTCGCTCAAACAGGTAAGGATCAACCAGCTGATCGGCATTGCCTTGTTGAAGTCTGGCGCCCAACAGGGCCCAAAAAATCGTGGAAACAAGCAACACAAAGACAGCGCTGAGCGCGTAAGCTCTTGCAAAAAAAGCTCTATGAACGAGACGCGAGAATTGTCCACTTGGTTTTGTAGCCACCTTATACCCAGGCTTTTTGGTGGTCTTGTGCTTCTGGGCCATGATGTGATCCTTTTTTGTGGCAATACCGTGATTAGTGTATGTGCTTTAAATTGCTCTTAGTATACAAGAGCAGCACTCGACTTAAAAATCCGAGTTTTATTGCAGTCTAGCTTACATCTATACCAGCTGATCCCTCTTGATCTATAACGTACAGTGGCCGGTTTTGAGTCTCGGTATGAATGTGCGACAAATACAATCCAATAATGCCCTGTGATACCAAAAGAATACCGATCAAAAACAGCAACAACACCATCACGTAGCCACCGCCGGTAATATGAAGTCGCCAGGGATCACCGATAATGATGTTCATGACCATAAACAGTCCCAGCAAAACCGACACTGGCAATACTATCACGCCAATATAAGCCGGAATGTACAGCGGCGAGATACTCAGCGAGATGACACTATCAATAGCCAACTTAGATAATTTTTTGAAGGAATAGCTGGCTTGGCCGGCCTGGCGAGGGTTGGCCGTAAAGGCAATATACTCACGCTTATAACCTAGCCAGTCAATCAGCCCACGGGTGATGCGGCCATGCTCGGTCATTTGTTTAAAGGTCTGCTGGACGGAACGGTCAATCAGGCGAAAGTCGGTGGAGCCGGCCAGTAGCTCCACACCAGTCAATCGATTGAATAACCAGTAAAATAGTTTTGAGCCATAGCGTTTGATAGATCCTTCTTGTTGATTGGCGGTGCGCAGACCGATTACTACCTTAGCACCGGCTTTCCAACGCGTCACAAACTCCGGCATTAATTCCACGGGGTGTTGTCCGTCGGCGTCGAGCGTCATAATAGCCTGCCCACTCGCCGCATGAATACCGGCGGTGGTGGCAATTTCTTTACCAAAATTTCGGGAGAGCCGCAGCAGTTTGATGCGCGGATCGTTCTTGCACCACCGGCGCACCTGATCGGCGGTGTCGTCAGTACTGCCGTCGTCGCAATACATAACTTCAAAAAGTATGGCGAGTTTCTCTAGTTCAATAAGCAGCGAGCGGTGGAAAGTCTCCAGGCCGGCACTTTCGTTAAAGACGGGCACAACTACTGATAATACGCAAGCTGGTGACGGAGTCATAATAGATCTTCAGTATACAATACGTGCTAGTTGTTTTTGGGTAGATTGCCCAAAACTTGGCTGTATATATCCAGGGTTTGCTCGGCCATGCGCCGCCAGGAGTATTGTTTGACCACCACACTGCCCTCAATGATAAGATTGCGGGCCAGGCGAGGGTCATCAAGCACGCGGGCAATTTGCTCGGCCATATGGGCTGGCTTAAGTGGATCGAAATATAGCGCGCCGTCTTTGTAGATTTCCGGCAAACACGTAGCGTTGCTACTAATCACTGGGCAACCATGCGCCATGGCTTCGAGTCCGGGCAGTCCAAAACCCTCCGACAATGAAGGGAAGACGTAAGCCTGGCAGTGCTCATAGAGCCAGCGCAGCTCACCCTCGGTGACAAAGTCGGTAAGCATCACGTTTTTGATTTTTTTACGCTCCACCCAGGAGGCCAGTTGCCGGTAATTATCATCAGTTTTGCCTACCAGTACCAGCCTAAGTTCCGGATGCGAGTCCTTAAGCAGTATAAAAGCCTGTACCAGTCGCTTGATATTCTTGTGCGGTGTTGGCCGGCCAACGTACATCACAAACGACTTATCTACCAGCGGCAGCAGCGGTTCTGGTCGTTCCATGATCTTATCGCCAGCTTCATAGGTAACGGTAATTTTGCCCGGCTTGATTTTGGTATAAGCCACCACATCTTGCTTGACATATTCCGAGGGCACGATGACACGCTTGCTCTTGCGGGCAGCCCGTTTGTTGACCCATTTATAAATCTGCTGCTTGATCGTGAAAATAACGAAATTTTTAGATGGATTGCGGAAACGCACGGTAGTTAAATCATGCATGGTAGTTACCACTTTTCCGTGGTAGAAAACCGGCTGCTGGACCATGCCAAAGTGCACCAGATCGAGCTTGAGCCGTTTAAGTTGTTTTTTAAAGCCCAGCTGTTCGCCGAAAGTGAATTCTCTGAATGGCGACTCTACAACCGTAAAATTCGGCGCAACGGCTTTGATAAAGTCAATCCGGTGTTGTTTGGTCAATATAATAATGTCGTATGCCGGCTTTAGCCGATGGAGATACTCAATGAGTTTGTCGATGTATCGGCCAGTGCTCGTGCCCGACTCGCGCGCATCAATAGCAATTTTCATCATTCTTATCTATAGTATAACGCAACGAAACAATAAGAAAACACAGGAGGTATAGATGTCCAAAAAAGCCTTAATTACAGGTATAACCGGCCAAGATGGTGGTCATTTGGCAGCTTTCTTGCACACCAAGGATTATCAAATTTATGGGCTTATTCGTGGCCAAATGGAGGGGCAGAATCCGAAACTGCTGGATTTTAAAAAAGATTTCCCCTTCGTTCGGTTGATTCCCGGTGATCTAACCGATCCCTGGTCGCTGATTCGAGCGCTCGAAACTGCCATGCCCGATGAAGTGTACAACTTGGCTGCTATCAGCCACGTCGGCTATTCATTTACGACTCCAGACCAGACAGCCGATGTTACCGGTAAGGGTGTGCTCAGAATGCTGGAAGCCATCCGCACGGTTGGTGGCGAAAAGACGATGCGTTTTTACCAAGCGAGCACTTCGGAAATGTTTGGCGGGCTGGCTTATAATCGCCCTGTTGACGGCTACACTGAAGAGGCGACCTTTCACCCGCGCAGTCCGTACGGCGTGGCCAAACTCTACGGGCATTGGATAACCGTTAATTACCGCGAAAGTTATGGCATGCATGCTAGCTCAGGGATTTTATTCAACCACGAAGGTCCGCGCCGTGGTTTAGAATTTGTGACACGCAAAATCAGCAACAGTGTAGCGCGTATTAAACTGGGCAAGCAAAAAGATCTCACGCTTGGAAACCTCGACGCCAAGCGTGATTGGGGTTTTGCCGGCGATTACATTGAGGGCATGTGGCTGATGCTCCAGCAAGATCAGCCGGACGATTATGTACTGGCAACTGGCCAGACCAATTCCATACGTGATTTTCTCGATCTTGCATTTAAAGAAATTGGCATTGATGATTGGGAACCCTATGTGAAATATGACAAAAGCTTAATCCGTCCAGCAGAAGTTGATATGCTGCTCGGTAATCCCAAGAAAGCCGAGACGGTGCTAGGCTGGAAACGAAAGGTTGATTTTCCTAGTCTAGTCAAAATGATGGTTGAGTACGATCTAAAAATTGAAACTCAAAAATCCTAAGCCTGTTTAGACGCTACAAAATCGGCAATGGTTTGCTCGAAAGCTATTTCCGGCTGCCAGTTAATAGCTTTGCGCAGCTGTTCATTGCTGCCGACGAGCAGCTTGGGATCGTCTGGCCGCATTAAAGCCGGATCGACTGCAACTTCCAGGTTGTTAGCGCCGGAGATGTGTTTTTTGAGTTCTGTCAAAATTTCTTCACCGCTGCGGGTGCGGCCACTACAAACATTGTATACAGATTGGGTAAGATGTTTTGAATCGGCCAGTGTCAGTGCGGCATATGCGCGAACCACGTCCCGGACGTCGGTGTAGTCTCGGCGGGTAGCTAAGTTACCAGTCTTGAGCGGTTCGCCAATGTTAAGTGCCTCGACAATTTTTTGATACATATCCGGCACCAGAAAACCGGATTCCTGGCCGGGTCCAATGTGGTTAAAGGGACGGACAATGATGCATTCGCCCAAACCCGCTGCTTGAAACTCGCGAACGACTGCCTCCATGGCGATTTTGCTTTGGGTATAGGGCGAACCTTGGCTAACGAGCCGCGAGTTTTCGGTAAGTGGCATTGACTGAGCGCTATCATACACCGCCCCGGTACTTATGACGATAATTCGCGGCGATAGGCCGTCGTCCAACAACTTCTGGCAAATAGTAGCTAGCACCGCCACATTAATTTGCATATAACGTTCGGGCTGGTCAAATGATTGTCCGACGTTTGCTAGGCCCGCCAAACTTATAATGGCGCCATATGGCTGCAGCTTAAGTTTTGCCACATCTGCCTCGTCTGTCAAATTACAGGTAAAGTAGCCATGCACTAGTTGTTTTATTTCAGGAGCAACAGTATTTTCCATGCCAATCCCGTCTACCTCACAGTTCATCTGCGCAAAAAGGCGAGCAAGATGTTTACCCACAAAACCATTGATACCCGTAATTAAAACTTTCCGCATGTCTTAAGACTACACTAGTTTAGTGTGCGGATAAACACATTATCATGGCCAACAACAGGAGTAATTGTGGTATATTGGTACGGTTACACGGGTAGTTTATGAAGCAAAAGATTTTAATACTTGGACGAGTCAGCAAAAAAGCCGCCAAAAAAATTGCCAGTGGCAACTTTCGCTATAAAGACAAAAGTCTTGTGGTTTACGGCTTAGATACAGCACGCTATGGTGCCAAATTTGGCCCCATAGCCTTGCTGCGTAAAATCAAGCAAGAACTAATAAGCATAGATCGGCGACTGGGCAGTAATTTGGCTTTCCCCAACGGACTGGTGACGGGCGTGGAGCCGGAGGCGGTTAAAGCCTGGTACAAAGACTGTGCCAAACCGGTGACCATTGTTATACCTAGCTATAACGACGCCGAGGTACTGGGGCCGTGCATTGAAAGTCTCAAAGCCACGACTGATCCAAAATTTGTAAAAATTATCATTGTTGATGACTATTGCCAATCATCCAGCCGGGCATTTTTAAAATCGCTGGAAGATGACCAGGTAAGTGTTATTTCCCGAGAAAAAAATGGCGGCTTTGCCTCAGCCGTCAATACCGGCTTGGAAGCCGCCGACAGCGCGCATGATGTTGTACTGCTCAACAGCGATATCGTGGCACATCCAGCCTGGCTGGAAGCTTTGCAGTACGGCGCCTATGAATTCGGCGTCGATACCGGTATAGTCGGCCCAAAACTGCTGTACCCCGACGGTCGCATTCAAAGCGCCGGCAGCCACCGCAATACCGAATCCCTAGAGTGGTTCGATCATTATTATAGGTTCCAAGACGCCAATTATGGGCCAGCCAATATTCCCCACTACTGCCTGGGCGTTACCGGTGCTTGCATGTACATTAAGCGGGAATTTCTAAAATATGTCGGATTGCTTGATGGAAAGTTTCAGTTTGCCTTTGAGGATATGGATTGGTGTTTGCGCGGCTGGAATGCTGGATACCGTACGTTGTATTTCCCAACTGCTACGCTCACTCATATGGAATCAGCCAGCCGGCCCAAAAACAAAACGCTTTCCGAAAAAGAGAAACAGTCGGTTGATTATTTTTGGCAAAAATGGGGCGATTGGTTCGACAAACGCAATGTCCGAGATGAGCAGGGAAACATTCGTATTATTTTTGTATTGCAATCATTCGGTTTTAGTGGTGGTATCAAAAACGTGTTTGAACAAGCCAATCGCTTAAGCGAGCGGGGGTTTAATATAGAAATTTGGGGCATAGACCACAAACCTTCGCCGTGGGAAACACACAAAGATGTGAGAATCCGCACCTTTAAAAATTATGAAAGACTTGGCGTAGCCCTGGCCAGGGAAGAGGCGATTAAAGTGGCTACGTGGTGGGAAACGGCCTTTCCGGTTTGGCTGGCTTCGGTCATAAAGGGCATTGCCGTCTACTTTGTCCAAGAATTTGAAACCTGGTTTTATCCCAATGATCTTGTGGCTCAGGCTACTGTGGTGTCGTGTTATCGCAAAGAATTCCAGAATCTCACCATTTCAAGTTACAACCAAGAAGAGCTTCAGGCAATTGGCCTGAGCTCCACAATTTTATCATGCGGTTACGAAGATACTACCTATAAACCGCTTAAAAATGTGCAAGCCCAAGACAATGCTGTCCTCGCTGTGGGCCGGACTTTTTTCCAAAAGAATTTTCCCATGACTTGCAAGGCCTGGAAGGCCCTGGGCGACAGTCGGCCAGCTTTATGGTTGTACGGCGCGGAGCCAGAAATGGCCAAACTGGATAAAAAAATTATCTATCACACCAAACCAACCAATGAAGAAGTCAACAAACTATTTAACGAGGCGACGTTTTTTGTACAAACCTCGCGGCACGAAGGGTTTTGCTTGCCGATTCTAGAAGCTATGGCGGCTGGTTGCCCAGTAATTTGTACGGACGCTCACGGCAACCGAGATTTTTGTTTTGCCGACAAAAACTGTCTCATGGTGGAGCAAGACGATGTGCCTGGCCTAAAAAATGCCATGGAAAAACTGTTGACCAGCCCCAAGCTGCGTGCCAAACTGGCCGCAGAAGGTTTAAAAACTGCCCGGAAGTTTCGCTGGCCGGTTATTATGGATCAATCCGAAGCATTTTATAGAAAGGTTGCTAAATGATTAATGCCGTCAAACGATTCTGGAAGCCAAGCAATCGCAGCCTGATTCGTGAACTAGTCATCAGTGATTTTAAGCTTCGTTATCAAAACTCCGTGCTCGGTTATTTGTGGTCACTGCTGCGCCCACTGATGTTTTTTGGCGTACTCTTCATTGTCTTTACCAAAGTTTTTAATCTAGGCAATGACATACCGTATTATCCGGCCTACTTACTGCTGGGGATTGTATTGTGGACATTCTTTATTGAAGCAACCGTCGCCGGCATGAATTCGATTGTCGGACGCGGCGACATGATCCGCAAGGTGAGCGTGCCAAAGTACGCTATCGTTATGAGCACCAACCTGTCAGCACTGGTGAACTTTACGCTCAATATGGTGATTGTGTTTGTGTTTATGATTTTGATTCACGTACCGTTTAGACTCACGATTTTGGCAGCACCAATTTTTATTGTCGAGCTTATGATATTTAGTCTTGGCGTTTCGTTTTTGCTGGCTACCTTATTTGTGAAGTTTCGTGACTTTAGCCATATCTGGGATGTGGCACTCCAAGTATTATTTTATGCCACGCCGATTATTTATGCCTTAACACGGCCGTCGCTTAGGCTGGCTAAAATAATTAGTATCAATCCGCTGGCGCAAATCTTTCAGGATATTCGTTGGCTAATGATTACCCCCAAAACTCTGACCACCAAGGCGGTGTATCATAGTGAATGGGGACGGATTATCCCCATAGCGGTAGTTGGCCTTATTTTTGTTGTGGGGGCCTGGTACTTTCGCCGTAATTCTAAAAGCTTTGCCGAGGATCTATAGATGGGTGACGTTGCGCTCTCAATCAATCATCTTTATAAGGATTTTCGCTTACCGCACCAGAAGAAAAATTCCCTCAAGGAGCATTTGCTGAATTTTCATCGTCCATCCTACGATAAATTACACGCACTTAGTGATATTAATCTTGAGATAAAGCGCGGCGAATTTTTTGGCATCGTTGGCCGTAACGGTTCGGGCAAAAGCACGCTGCTGAAAATTATCGGCGGCATTTATCAACCAACCAAGGGCTCAATCCAGGTCAACGGGACGCTTACCCCATTCATCGAGCTGGGCATTGGTTTTAATCCGGAACTCACCGGCCGCGAAAATGTATACCTCAATGGAGCTATCCTTGGCTTAACCCACAAAGAGGTGGTGAAAAAGTATAACGAAATTGTCGATTTTGCTGAGATTGAAAAATTCATGGACCAAAAGCTTAAAAATTATTCCTCGGGAATGCAAGTGCGCCTGGCTTTTTCCATAGCCATCCAAGCTCACAACGATATTCTGTTGATCGATGAGGTTTTAGCGGTTGGAGATGCCAATTTTCAGCGCAAATGCTTCCAGGTCTTCAAGCAGATTAAAAAGTCGGGGCGCACGGTTATCTTTGTGACTCACGACATGGGAGCTGTCCAAGAATATTGTGATCGGGCGATGATGATTCAAGATTCCGAAATGCTCATAATCGGTAAACCCCGAGAGGTAGCTTTGCGCTACGAAGTGGCTAATACAAATGCCGCCAAATCTGGTGTTTTTGCAAACGGCAAACGTCCTGAGCACCCGGCTGTTCGGCTCATAGCCATCCGTACTGAAAATCAAAAAGCTGCAGCAACTAATTTTGCGCTCGATGAAGACATTGTAGTAAGCATTGACTATGAGTCAAGCACCGATACTCCCGTGCAGTTTAATGTTAATTTTGTCCGTAGCGACGGGCTGTATGTGTCCGGGATTAATACCACAAAAGATCTGGGATATTTTGTCCCCACAATAGGCAGGGGAACCGTTACATGCAGCATTAAAGCCGGACAACTGGCCAGAAATGACTATCTTGTAAATTCAGCGGTTTATACCTATTCGGAACTTGAATCACCAGAACTTATCGATATCATGGATGCTAATTTTGGAGTTAAAACTCCACGAATCACCATTCTAGATGCTTCAACTACACACAACGGAGAGTTTTACATACAAGGCAAGTGGTCAAAACCCGAAAGGTAAAAGCCAATGAGACCCAAAAAAATTATAAAAAAACTAGTAAGTAGCCTGCCAATACATCAAGAATTACAACAACACATCACCATACAGCAAAACGAGATAACTGGTTTGCGTCAAGCGGTTGAACGGCTTGAAAACAGGAATCGTTTATGGGAAGAAGAAGTCCGCAGTATGCGAGGCGAGGCGAAGTCGCTGGAGATTGTTTGGCCTGTGAAAAAAAAAGATTTGATTGCAGCCAACTGGCAAAGCCCCGGTCCTGTAAAAAGTGTTCGGAAGCCCCAACCGCCATTCACCTTTAACTGGGTTATGTTGCCAATGGGATTAGTCTCAGGTGGTCACACTGATATTTTTCGAACAATCAGCTACTTAGAGTCACAAGGGCATACTTGCCGTATCTATTTTTATGATGAATTTCTCAATATTAAAATGCCCGAAATCGAAAAAAATATGAAAAACTACCCAGCCGTCAAAGCGAAGCTTTTTTATAATGCTAAGTCTATGGAGCCTTGCGATGCTATCTTTGCAACCAGTTGGTACAGTGCTTATCCAGTTTTTAATTATTCGTATCCAGCCAAAAAATTCTATTTTGTACAAGACTTTGAGCCATACTTTGATCCGGTTGGAAGCTACAGCACCTTAGCTGAAAATACCTATAAGTTTGGTTTTTACGGCATTACTTTGGGGCGATGGCTATCCGATACTCTCACAAAAAAATACGGTATGGCCTGCGATTCCTTTGAGCTCGGTGTCAATCTCAACGAATACAAGTTGAGTAATACTAAGGCTCGCAAAAAGATACTTTTTTATGCTCGACCGGTTACTCCCAGGCGCGGCTTTGAGTTAGGAGTTTTGGCGCTGGAGATATTCCATGAGAAACATCCCGAATATGAAATTAATTTTCTTGGTTGGGACATAACACCGTATAAAATTCCCTTTCCTTATATCAACAATAGTATTTTATCACCTGAAAAACTAAACAAACTATATAACGAATGTGCTGCTGGCTTGGTGCTATCTTTTACCAACATGTCACTTTTGCCACTTGAAATGTTGGCTAGCGGCTGCATTCCGGTAGTAAACGATGCCGAACACACTCGGATGGTGTCTTATGCAAAAGCCCTAAAATTCGCCGTCCCCTCGCCGTCAGGTATTGCCGATACTCTGGAGCGTACCGTGGGTGATCCAACGATTGAAGTTCAGGCCGAACAGGCGGCGCAGTTTGCCCAAAAATTTCAATGGGATAACTCCAATCAAAAAATAGAAGAAATCTTGACCCGCGAACTCACCAAATAGTGACTGCCACCCTTGTATTCATAAGTCAATTGTGCTAATGTTAATCTTGGATGAAGTTCACAAAAAACAAATATGAAATCTATGAAAAAACACTCACGCTACACACGGCATAGCCTTGCTATAATTCTGGGCGCTACGCTTTTAGTGGTTGCCGGTGGGCTCGTGGCTTACCATCAGCTGCATAAGCATATCGCCCCCCTAGCCCTAAACCCGAGTCCTTTAGCAGCTCAAAAAAACAACGCCATTAACTATGGGCCACCAACCGCAGAAGAAAAAGCCCAGGCTGATGCCAACAAACAACGACTTGCCCAACAAACAGAACAAAACAATACTCAGTCATCAAGCCCCAGTACCAAAACAGTAACACCAACAATCACCAGTGTTGTTCAAAACGGATCACAAATTCAGGTCTATGGCTACGTCTCGGGTATCGTGGAAGACAATGGAAGCTGTGCAGCCACCTTTACACAGGCTGGACAAACAGTTACAAAAATCAGCCAAGCCTTTGCCAATGCAACTACCACTAACTGCACTACGCTTAGCTTAGATCGATCGGAATTTCCAACAACCGGCGAGTGGCAAGTTACCCTGACGTATAGCTCCCAAACGGCTAAAGGCATATCGCAACCGAGATCACTTAACATACAATAAGCTTATGAGAACTTTTAATCGTATAGCTGGCTGTCTAGCGCTCACTACACTTGCCGTTAGTTGCGGATTGCTGTTTATGCCCGGACGAGCCAGTGCGCTATCGGGTAGTGATTTTAATCCAGCCCGGATTATTGATGACGGGGTGTTTTTTAATGCCAATACCATGAATCCCGGTGATATCCAAAATTTCCTGAATGCTAAAGTGCCAGTTTGCGATACCAATGGCACGCAGCCTATTAGCAGCGGCAGCAGCCAGACACGAGCCCAATGGGCAGCAGCCACTGGCAAGCCCGCACCTCCTTATACTTGTCTCAAAAATTATATCCAGACAATCCCCTCGGTTGCAGCCGACGCCTACTGCAATGGTATTGGTGGCGGCACAAAATCAGCAGCGGATATTATATTTAATGTCGCCCAAGCTTGTGGCATTAATCCGCAGGTGCTTATTGTTTTACTCCAAAAAGAGCAGGCCTTAGTGACGGATGATTGGCCGTGGCCTGTTGAGTATCAAAGTGCCACTGGCTATGGTTGTCCAGATACATCTGCATGCGATGCCCAGTACTATGGATTTTTTAACCAATTATACAATGCTGGCCACCAGTACAAGCGTTATATCGCACAGCCTCTGCAATTTACCTATGCCGTGGGGCGAACAAGCTTTATTGCTTATCAGGCCAATGCACCTAGTTGTGGGGGAACGAATATTACCATCCAAACTCAGGCAACGGCTGCACTGTACAACTACACTCCCTACCAACCAAACCAGGCAGCTCTTAATAATCTATACAGTAGCGGAGATCCCTGTAGTGCCTATGGTAATCGCAATTTTTGGCGTTTGTTCAATGATTGGTTTGGCAGTGTCTATACCGATGGTTTTACGTTGGCCATAGCCGACAACGGGAATCCAACCCAATACATTTTGTTCGACGGCATAAAGCAGGCTATACCCGATACTGGTGTCAAGATAGCTTGGGGGCTGCAAAATAGCTCGCTTGTCACTATGCCGGCGAGTTACCTTGCCAGCATCACAAGCGGCCCCACGCTTGATCGTCTCACGAGTCTTAGTACCAGTGATCAGACAGTTTATTTTATGGACGGGGGCAAACATTATCGGGTGACTTCTCAAAACCTGTTCAATGCTTGGAATTTTGGCACAAAACCCATCACTCGTGTTCCTCCCAGCCTTTTCTATTTATCACAAGAAGGCGGCTACCTGACCTATTCGGTCAAGAATGCCAGTAGCCCAGCGCTTTATATGGTTGATGGGCCAAACAGTTCGGGCCAGGTGGTGCTGCGCCAGTACGCCAGTCCCGATGTGTATCATACCTGGGAGGGCGATGCCGATAACTACACCACGCTGTCTGACGATTACTTTGGACAAATGGATAATGCTATTGGTAGCCCCCTAACCGGCTATACTATTAAAACCGCCAGCGATGCCAGTCAGTATCAGGTGGTCGCTGGCCAAAAATTGTATCTGTCTGGAGCGATGGCAGCAGTGTTTAACCAACCCTATCAGACAATCAGTCAGTTGACGCTTGATCGTTTGGTAACTAGTTCACCGGTTACGAACTTTGTTCGCTTGTCAGGCACCAACGCCACTATTTACATGGTTGATAATGGCCAAAAATATCCTATCAGCTCCGTGCCGATTCTACTTGCTTGGTCATTAAGCGGTAATTCACCAACAACCAATATCACCAGTCAAGCCTATCTCAATCTATTGGCTTCCGGTAGCGCCCTTAATACTGTCGAAGCTGATGTCGCGGGGCAGCTATATCTGATGGACGGCAAAAAAATAGCCGTTCCAGCCAATCTGGACAGCGCCTATCGCACGGGGAGTGTCTTTAGCTCAAGCGCCGCCCTTATGAATCTTTATTCCCAGGCGGCCAATGCCACTGACTTTGTAAAGGGTTTCGGTACGCCCTCGGTCTATCTGATGGACAATGCCAGTAAGCGTCACATTACAAACTCTACTGCTTATCAGTTATGGAATGGCACGCGTAATGAGCCGCTCACGATTATCTCGGACTCTACGCTCAATCAACTTCCAACAGGGGGAGATATTGCCAGTAACTTTGTCAATAATGGTAGCGCTAACTATGCTCTAGATAACGGTATGTACTATAGCGTCACGGCAAGCGTAGCTAGTGATTGGGGCTACGGGGCACCGGCGACTATTGATCCGACTACACTCAGCCGATTTACTAATTCCAACAGTACTCTTAGTAGTAAAGTGCGCTCCGGCAGCGCTTACTACTTGGTGAAATATGGGAAAAGCCACATCACATTCGATACTAATCTGGCAAGTATCTGGGGCATTGATTTATCGGGCCCTAACCTCAGTCAAAACTTTATCAATACGGCAACCAGCTCAGATCCCCTTACTATATTTGTCCGATCAACCGACACAACCGACACGCGTATTTTTGTGGCTGACAGTGGCGCTAAACTGTACCCCCTAAATTCAGTCCAGCAAGTCCAAAATTATGGCTATAGCAGCCCAGCTAACATGCTTCAGTTCACTCCCAGTGATCTTGGCAGCTATGATACCAGTGTAAGCGCCCAGAATATTATGAAGAATACTACAAATTATGCTGTGCTTGATGGTGGTGTAAAACGTAGCTTCGATAGTACCGCTACCAAAGATAAATGGGTACTCACTGGCGATACTAATGCCCTGAATGTTTCGGACGCTCTGTGGAATTTTATTCCCAACGGCTCGAGCATCGATTCTACTATTAAGGGTTCAGTACCAAATGTCTATGCCATTAGTAATGGTCAAAAGCACTGGGTTGAATCCAACCAAACCTATCAATCCACCTATGCTCCGTTTCAAAGTGTCAGTGATTACCTAACCTTCTTACTACAAACCGGCACCCCTATTCCGTAAACGACTGGCACCTTCTTTTCTGAGGATATAAATTACCTCGTGCTGGTTTTTAAAGATAGCTTCTATCTCAAGATTTAATTTAAAATCAGCGGCTAAACGCACGAAAAACTCCGTTACCTCTCTCTGTGTCCAGACGTGGTAATGAATCCGATATTCGCTATCAATGAGCTCCTGAGAACGTTTATCAATATCACCCTTGTGGTGTTCAGCAAGCTTTACAAAATCCTTAGTATGTTCCCATAAAAACTTTTTCTTGGTTTTGTCTTTGTGTTCTTCGAGCAGATGGGTGTAGGAAGTTATAGCGCGTTTCTTATCGAACGTGTAGCGTTTGTCCGGAACGGCCATGTATAAAACCCCTTTGTTGCGCAGTTTTTTATACATATTGATAATGGTACCAATTGGGTCTAGACAATGCTCAAGAAAGTGATTGGCAATAATAAAATCAACAGAACTGGCTTTAAATTTGGCCAATTTTTCACCATCATCAACCACATCAACTTTTACAAGGTCGAGTTTTGGATATTCCTTGGGCCAGGCTTTCTTTAAGTCTTCAGCGCTAAATACGTCGACGTATGTAACCTTTGCTTTGGGCGGTATTTTGACAGGCAATTGGGCGGCGCCAATTTCGATGCCAACACCATGGATAAAGTGATGCGACAGAAAGTTGCGGGGGCTTTGCGCAAGAGCATTAAGCCCTCGCACGTCTGCCTCTAGGTTGCCTTTTTGCAGCTGCAAAATACCCTTGTCGATACGAAGGTTATCAAGTTCTTGAATCAGTTTCTTTACTGCCGGAATTTTTCTTCCGGCCTTTTTTATAACGTTACTCATTGGTGGGGATTGTAGCATGACGTGGAGTTTTTTTGAAGCAAGCGCTCGCTAACAGGTAAGAACGATTAGTAAGAGTTCTTTTTAAATCGAATGCGTGGCACCAGTATGAAATTTTTTATGAGTGTACTTTTGGGAATTTTTGATTCGCCGTGCTGGCGATCGTGAAAAATAATAGGAATTTGGATTGTAGATTGGGCTTGTTGCAAGGCGCGGTACTTGAGCTCAATTAAAAAGCCATAGCCACCAGCACTTAACGTATTGGTGTCGATTTTCTTTAGGAGGCTTTTGGCGAACATGTTGTATCCACCGGTGTAATCGGTAATGGTGCTACCCAAGAATAGCCGGCTGTAGAGGTTTCCACTACGGCTCAAGAGCTTACGGTGCAAGCTCCAGTCTGGCGTGCCGCCACCCTTCAGATATCGAGAGGCAACCACAAAATCATGGCCGGCTTTTGCGGCAGCAATGAAGTCCCTCAAGTAGGTTGGGCTATGTGACAAGTCGGCATCCATCTGGATAATGTAATCAAAGGGCTGAGCCAGTAAAATATCAAAGCCGTTGACGTAAGCCTTGCCAAAACCATCCTTTAGTTTGCGCCGCAATAGTTGCACTCTAAAATTAGGCAGTTTTATGTGCTGGGCAGTTCTTTCGGCTACGTCAGCAGTTTTATCCGGCGAGTTATCATCAATCACCAGAAGGGTAAAATCAATGCCCGGAAAATTTTTACAAACTTCGGCAACAGTTGTAATCAAGGCCGGTATATTCTTGGCTTCATTAAATGTCGGTGTCGCAATCGCGACCTTCTTTAGTTTTGGCACACTGCATCTCCGAAAAAGTTATTTACTTACAATCATAGCAACAATTACGATAAAAACTACAATAATGTGATCGCTTCTGGGCTAAGTAGGGGGGGGCGGTTGAGTGCACAATACTTACTTAATAGGCGACTCTATTATACGGATATACGGACAACTACCTAAATAGACCCATGCTCCATGGCCTGGGATTGACGGGTATGATGACTTCTTTTTCTTTACCGGAGTTGAATAGACTGACGCCGTGGCGATAAGCGGCCGTGTAATCTATCCAGCCCTTGTTCACATAAAATGCTTCGTAGTGCCAAGAGCTCAGCAGCCCAAAAGCCATGAATATACCCATAAAAAAGTAGCGTGTTTTGGACGATAAAATTTCGTAAGCGGCTTTTACGAAGATGAGGTTAACGGCCACAATACCGTAAATAAAATAGCGATTACCGTCTACTATGACGGACATAATTTTAAAAGCCTCAACCGGTGAACCTACGGTTAAAGTCGGACTCTTAAAGGAAGCAAAGGTCATACCCCCCAGAAAGAACAACAAAAACCACACTTGTTTATTACTTTTCCTGATGACCATCACAGTCATGAGTAAAAAACTGGCTACGCTTAGACAGACAATCAAGAGCGAGTAGCGGGAGGTGCTATAACTCAAAACCGGAATATCAATGCGCGCAAAGCGAACAGCCGGGATAAGTATTTGATTGTAGAATTCCAGCACTGTCCACCGAGAGGCTAGTGACAGAAGTGTTACTGGTGAGCGGGTAACATGCGAAGTTAGATAACCGAGTCCTTGAGCAATAGAACCGACAATGGCCACACACATAAAAAAGGTATTTTTGGCCTTGTACTTAAAACGATCAACCAAAATTATAGGTATATAGAACCAGGCAAAGGGTAGGGAGAAACAGGTTAAGACAAAAAATATTTTCTCGGCGATATCTCCAAGGCGATGTTTCGGTCTTTTGGCAACCAAGATTAAGGCGCCAATAATGCCCATCAAGAAAATGGAATTGGAAAAGTTAAAAAAGAATTCATTAAAGTTTGCAATTAGACAAAGGGATAGTGCCATCAAGATGCGTTCAAAATTCCTGGTGAGGATTTTGGTTCGACTCGATAACAGATAATACGCCATCAATATAAAAAGCCCCCAAGCCGTGTAGGCAAAGAGAGCTGGTGCCCATTGCAGTGGTAGTTGGGCAACTACATAGCCAAACAAACGTTCGGGAAAATGAAAGAAACCGTTATAGGGCTTTGAGATGAGGCCTGAAACACCTTTATAGACGCCTTGGGACAACCAAAGGGTGCCATCTTCGGCATAGAGCTGGGGCTTCAAAAAATAAGGATGGGCACGGTAAAGATAAGTCGAGGCTGTGAGAATAACCAGGAGCGTTGTTTGCCAAACTGATGAAGGTTCCTTTACGCTTCGAATAACTAATTCTTTGGTTAATTTCACCACCACACTATAACAACTGCCTGGAATTTCACAAACCCGGACAGTGTAGGGTACAATAACTTCTCGTAGGGGCACATAAAAATACGAAAGCTAGTTATGGGCCTTCCTCACTACTGTAAGAGGTAGAAGGGCACAAGGATAATCAGAAGCACACGATTTAATTTACAGTTAAGATATATGGCTACCAATAAAAAATCAATAAAAAAACCTAAAGCTGCAAAGCCGGTCATAGCATCAAAACTGGCACGCGACGGCCACCATCCCTGGCGTCAGCTGGCTTTTTGGTTTGGCATACCAGTCTTGGTGTACTTCGTTTTCTTCTGTTTTTATACCTGGCCATGGGCTATACACTTTAATAGTGGCTTTTTTACTGATACAGGTGACGGGCTGCAAAATGTTTGGAACGTGTGGTGGGTCAACAAATCCGTCACCCAGTTACACCAACTGCCGTGGCACACCATGTTTTTGCACTGGCCCTATGGGGTGAGTCTGCTGGGACAAACCCTCAATCCGTTTAATGGTTTTGTGGGTATCGCATTGCAACACGTTTTTCGCATGAGCCTAGCTCAGGCTTTTAATACTATGATCACGTTTTCTTTTATTTCAGCTGGGCTGACAACTTTTTGGCTATGTTACTACTTTACAAAAAGTTATATACCAAGCCTGATTGGTGGGTTTATTTTTACTTTTTCGAGCTATCATTTTGCCCATGCTATCGGGCACATGCAGCTGGTGTCGCTGGAGTGGATTCCGCTGTTTATTTTGCTGTGGTGGAAGTTGCTCAAAAAGCCCAGCTCCTGGCTTGCGGCGGGAGCTGCCATCGTGTTGCTACTGGTGTTATTTTGCGACTACTATTACTTTCTTTACAGCCTTTCTACGGCAGCGGCAATTGGTGTGTACTTATGGCGCAAAAAAGAATTACCTTCGTTTGCGAAATATAAAAACTGGCTGCCACTGGCGGTCTTTGGTGGCTTGATACTCATATTGGTTATGCCATTGCCGATAGCTTTGCTGCGGCTGAACTCTCGAGATATGCTACTCGGCTCACATCCGGCACGGCTGCTTAGCACCGATCTCTTCTCACCGCTTATTGATGGTGGCTTCTGGCGTTTTCATAGTTGGACTAATTTCTACTGGGGGCATGTGAAGGCTTTTGTCTCCGAGAGCAGTGTGTACTTGGGAGTATCGATTATTGGCCTATTGGTATATTCTTGGTTTCGCCGCAAGAAACTACATAAGGATCTCGGCTTTTGGCAGGGTTTAGTAATTGTATTTGGTATTTTTAGTCTCGGGCCACGCTTGCTGGTTTTTGGATATTCGATCAATCACGCCCCGCTGCCCTATGTGCTGCTGGAGAGAATTGTGCCGGGCCTCAAACTCTCTGGAGTGCCAGTGCGGATGATGGTAATGGTAACATTAGGAGCGGCGGTGGTTTCGGCTATGGTGCTTTCTCAGCTGAAGCTGCAGCTTACCAAACACCGGCTGGCGCTTGTGGCGTTCGTGTTGATTTTAAGTTTTGAAATGTGGCCACTGGCTCTGCCGTTTACCCCGAATACCTACCCGCGCTATGTTGCGGCCTTGCGCAATCTTCCGTCAACCGGTGGAGTATTGGACAATGGTGCGCGCAGCGAACCAGAGCAGCTCTACGATCAAACCTTGTTTGATAAACCAATGATTCTGGGCTATATCTCACGGACGCCTCAAAGCGTAGCCAACAAAGACGCTGTACTGGTTAGTAAAATTTCGCCGGCGTATTACGCGGAGCTATGCTCAATCTATAAGTTGCGTTATATTACGACGCCAATTTTTGATCCGCTACAAACCACCTTCCCAATTGTCTACCGTGACAAAACGACGCTCATCTACGATCTGAAAAATTCGCCAAATTGCTGAGTGGCGCGATTTTTATTGCTTCACTTTTTGTGGACAGTCAGGTTGAAGTAAATAATTGCCCAAATGGCTTTGGGCCCGTCTTTAAAACTAATTTTTTTTCCTTCTTCTTTGCTACGGCCATAATAGCTAATACCAATTTCATAGACCCGCACTTTGCTTTTAGCAATACGGGCGGTAATTTCTGGCTCAAAGCCAAAGCGCTGAGCTTGTAGCTCCTTGGCTAGCTCCCGAACCAGATCACCACGGAACATTTTGTAGCATGTTTCCATATCAGTCAGGTTGAGTCCGGTGAACAAATTGGACAGCATAGTCAAAAACTTATTGGCAATTTGGTTGCGAAAATAAATAATGCGATGCGGTTCACCACCAATGAACCGTGAACCATAGACGACATCGGCATGGCCACGTTCGATGGGATACAGCAAGCGTTTATATTCCTGGGGATCGTATTCTAGGTCAGCATCCTGGATGACCACGACGTCTCCGCTAGATTGTAGAATTCCTTTTTTCAAAGCCGCGCCCTTGCCCTTATTGATCTTTTGAAAAATCAGTCGAATGTGGGGATCTTTCTTGGCTATTTTTTGCAAGATTTCGCGGGTACCGTCTTTGGAGCCATCGTCGACAACCACTATTTCTTTTTTGGTCGAACCTATATTAACTGCTGCAATCTCTTCCAGAATCTTTTTGATTGTGGCTTTTTCGTTGTAACAGGGCACGACGATTGATAGTTTTTTTGCTTTTCCCATAGATTCCTTTGAGTGGATAACTTAAAAATATGCTAACATATCCGGAGATGATTGCATATAAAAAGATGAAATTAAGGCGATAACACTATGAATATTGCGGTTGTTGGGACGGGCTATGTGGGGCTGGTAACAGGTACGTGCTTTGCTGAAACCGGTAATGATGTAACCTGTATTGACATTGACCAGACAAAAGTGGAAAAAATGCAGGCCGGCAAAGTGCCAATTTATGAACCTGACCTTGAAAACCTTTTTAAACGTAATATCAAAGAAGGCAGATTGCATTTTACGACCGACCTGCAGGCGGGTATCGAAAAAGCCGAAGTTATTTTTCTGGCGCTTCCAACGCCACCCGGCGAAGACGGTTCGGCCGATCTATCATATATATTGGGCGTGGCTGACGAGCTTGGTGTGCTACTCAAACACTACACCATCATTATTGATAAAAGTACCGTACCGGTGGGGACAGCCGAACGGGTGCGCGAGCATATTGCAAAAAACGCCAAAGTAAAATTTGACGTAGTATCTAATCCAGAATTCTTGCGTGAAGGTTTTGCAGTCAGCGATTTTCTAAAACCCGACCGCGTGGTAATCGGCACACAGTCTCCAACTGCTCACACCATCTTAAGGGAGCTGTACGCACCATTTGTCAGGCAGGGCAATCCGCTGTTTTTTATGGATGAGCGATCGGCCGAAATGACCAAATATGCCGCTAATTCTTTTTTGGCAACCAAGATTTCTTTTATGAATGAGATTGCTAACTTGTGTGAATTGACCGGGGCAGACGTCGATGCTGTGCGGCTGGGCATCGGCGCGGATGAGCGTATCGGCAAGCGTTTCTTATTTCCGGGCATCGGCTACGGCGGCAGTTGTTTCCCCAAAGATGTTCTGGCGCTGGCCCATACTGCTGGTGAGTATGATTACGACTTTCGGATCCTTGAGGCAGTAACCAATGTCAATGATCAGCAGAAGCAGAAGCTCATTCGTAAAGTTCGTGCCTATTTCAATGATCAGCTGGAAGGTAAAAAATTTGCGCTTTGGGGCCTGGCCTTTAAGCCAGATACCGATGACATTCGGGAAGCTCCTGCGCTGGAAATTATCCGAGCCTTAACTTTGGCCGGAGCCGAAGTTGTAGCCTATGATCCCGAGGCCAACGCCAACGTCCAGAGAATCTTTCATGACAACAAAAGCCTAACGTTTGCATTGGATGCCTACGAGGCGCTTGTCTCAGCCGATGCCTTATTGATTGCCACCGAGTGGTCGGAGTTTAGGGCTCCAGACTTCGAGCGCATAAAAAAAATGCTTCGACAGCCAGTTATTTTCGATGGTCGCAACCTTTACGAACTTGAAATCATGGACAGCCACGGCTTTTACTATAATAGTATAGGCCGAAGGACGGTAGAGCCTTAAGATGAACAAGCGTACTATCCTGATTGCGGGAGGTGCCGGCTTTTTGGGTTCACATTTGTGCGACTACTATCTTGGCCATAACTGGCGGGTTGTCTGTGTTGATAATCTTTCAACTGGTCAAAAACGCAACATTGCTCATTTGACCAAAAATTCTGATTTTACCTTCATACAACACGATGTTTGCAGCCGGCTACCTGAGCCGCATTATGACACCAGCAAAATTTCCTACGACGTAGTTGCCAACCTGGCTTCACCGGCTAGTCCGCCGCATTACCAACGCCTGGCCATTGAAACTTTGCAAGTTGGATCAGCAGGCACGCTTAATTTGCTGGAACTAGCAGCAGCCCATAAAGCACGATTTTTCCATGCTTCAACCAGCGAGGTGTACGGCGACCCAGATGTTCATCCGCAACCTGAAAGCTATCGGGGTAACGTGAATTGCTACGGTCCCCGCAGTATGTATGATGAGGCCAAGCGTTTTGCCGAGGCGCTCATTTATTCCTATCGCTCAAAGTATGGGGTGTCGACTTGTATTGCTCGTTTTTTTAATACCTACGGTCCCCGGATGGATCCCAACGATGGGCGGGTTGTTTCCAACTTTATTGTCCAGGCGCTAGTTGGCAAACCGCTAACTGTCTATGGGAAGGGTCAGCAAACTCGAAGTTTTTGCTATGTCGATGATTTGGTCCGTGGTATTGCTGCTCTGATTGAGTCCAACGAGGAGGGGCCCATGAATTTAGGCAATCCGACTGAATTTACTATTCTTGAGCTGGCCCACATTGTCAAAAAATTAACCGACAGCGACTCCAAGATTGTTTATAAAGCCTTGCCGCAAGATGATCCCCTGCAGCGCAAACCAGTTATCGATCTTGCCAAGCAAAAACTAGACTGGGAGCCCCATACTGATCTACACGAAGGCTTAGAAAAAACCATTAACTACTTTCAGCAGCTCTAGGCGGTAACTAATCCAGCAATTAGTACAAAGGACTTTCGTCAGTTTTGAAAATACGGGTTCTATAGAGATAAAAATTCCAAATAGTGGTGATACCAATAGCCAAGGTTCGAATAACGACCGCCGGCAACATATGAGACAATAATTTGGTGGCCAACAGAGTAATACCGAAGTTAAAAAGTACTAACAGGCAAAAGGCAGCTGCCTGTGGTAAAAGTATGCGGTGATGCATGCGTCTATCCTTAAATGTAATAAGCTTTTGGAGGGTAAAAGAAACGACAAAACCAATCCAAAAACTTATCCCAATGGCCACAATGGAACTAGCACCAAGCTTTTGGGCCACCACAATTACTACGAGCTCCAATACATAGACACTGCTGCCAATGGCTATATAGCGATAGCCAGGCCGTTTGAGCAGGCTGAAGAGTTTAGTTTTGGCGAAGTTCAGTAGTTTCATACTAGGTAGATTATATACGACATCTTGTTTTGGTTTTAGTGAGAATACTCCAAGACGATACCCGGATATCTCGTGGCAATAACTATGGCACCACCACTAAAAACAATGACTAGAATTATACCATACCCATTTAGCCCGGTGTGAAAGTGAAAAGGTCACTCAGTCTACACCGAGTTAGCCAAGCGTACATATTCAGTGAGGCCTGTGACGGCGCAGCTTTGCTGAAATTTTCCCCATTCCGACTCAGTAATTTCCGGGCTGATTTGCGTGCAAACTACCCAATAACATACTTCTTCGGCTAAGGCTTAACAGTTGCCAATAAAACGCCTGCGAGTTTGGTCGAGCACGGTTTTGTCGGCTATGTTGCTTGCCGCACAATGTTAATACCAAGCACAGTTTGGTCATGATCGGGCTTGCCGATTACTAAATAGGGCGGATCTACGAGATACGCTTGGTTTTCACCAAAAGCAACATTGCCAAAATTGACATCTTTTAAAATCAGCCTGTCGCCAGCGCTTTGTTCATACGCCTTAACGTCGGAGAGTATGTGCTCTGTAAAATTCGAATTCGGAACAGTAAAGTACGGCACGCCCGAGGCATTTATGAATACCTGCTGATCGGGCTGCCATGCTTTTTGAAACAGTGCGATTTGTCGTTCTTGGGTTAAGGCTGTTTCGCTTTCGGTACTTGCAAAGTCATGTAAACTCGTAGCGATTGCGGTAACTTCGGCCCGCAGTTCATCGCTGACATGCAATGAATGAATTTTACTCAATGCTTGGTCGATGAGATCCACATTATGCAGTGTCCAGGGACCGCCCCAGCTGACGTTGTCTAGATATTGCAGTACTAATAATCGTTTGTCGCCGGCGCTGCGATAGCCTTTGTACTCTGGAAAAATTGAGCCAGCCCTAGTCGTTGCGGGATGGTATATATTTTGGCTTCGTGATCTAAAATCGTGGCGTCAACCGGCTGCTGGCTGGCGTCTGCAAACTTTACAAAGTCTTTCGTGCCGTCAGCATACGTTACCAGAAATTTTTCAATATTGGTGAAACCGCCAGGTACTGGTTTTAGCTCAATCTCGGCCTGGTCAAGCAGTCTCTCAATGGCGACTTGCGTTTCGGGAGTTAGGCCAGAGAGTTCGGTCATTTTTTAAGCAGGTAGCAGGTTAAGCAAGTACTGACCATAGCCGCTTTTCTGCAATGGTTCTGCCAGACGTATGAGTTGTTGACGATCAATAAATCCGTGGCGGAAGGCAGCTTCTTCGATGCAGCCGATTTTTATACCTTGGCGTTCTTCAATGACTTGAATAAATTGCGTGGCCTGCGTGAGGCTGGCCAGTGTGCCGGTGTCGAGCCAGGCCGTACCACGACCCAGCAGATTGACCTTTAGCTTGCTGGTGCGCAAGTAGGTATTGTGAATTGCGGTGATCTCGATTTCGCCGCGGGGACTGGGCTGAAGGTTTTTGGCAATCTCAATGACATTGTTATCAAAAAAATAAAGGCCTGGAATGGCGTAGTTGGATTTTGGTTGCTGTGGCTTTTCCTCGATCGACATAACCTTCATGTCTTTATCAAATTCGACAATACCGTAGCGCTCGGGATCTGCTACCTGCTGGCCAAAAATAATGCCGCCATCCGGATCAGTAGCCGCGCGCACTATTTCGCCAAAACCGCTGCCGTAGAAGATATTATCGCCTAAAATCATGGCTACTTTGTCGCTGCCTATAAAATCTGCGCCGACGATAAAAGCATCAGCCAAACCTCGGGGCTCTGCTTGGGCTTTGTAGCTAAAGTGGCAGCCAAGTTGCGAGCCGTCGCCCAGCAGCTGCTCAAAGTGCGGCAAGTCGTGCGGCGTAGAAATGATTAAAATCTCACGAATACCAGCACTGATCAGCGTGCTCAGCGGGTAATAAATCATCGGCTTATCATAAATCGGCATCAGCTGCTTACTGATTGCCAAGGTAATCGGATACAGCCTCGTGCCAGAACCACCGGCTAATATAATGCCTTTCATGTGCTCATCTCCTTTTGAATATACTCGCGTAAATCATCCTGCCAATTATGTGGCTTAAAAGCTGTGGACTCAAGTTTGGTTAAGTCGAGTGTGCTATTGAGTGGTCGTGGAGCGATGTCGGGTTTGCCGGTAAAATATTTGGCGGTGGTTGTATCGGTGACAGTGAGATTAAAATTTGCCATTTTAAAAATTGTCCGCGTGATGTCGGCCCAAGAAGTTGGCATGCCGCCGTTGGTAACATTGTACGTTCCATAAGCGGCCTGATGAGCAAGCAGGTGATCGATAGCTCGTACCAACTCAGCAGTAAAAGTTAAACGCCCAACTTGATCAGCCACAACTATTGGGTTCACGCCTTTTTGGCCAAGCTCCAGCATGGTGCGCACAAAGTTTTTGCCTTCGCCAATCACCCACGAGGTGCGCAGGATATAATGTTTTTCGAGTTGACTAATCAGCAAATCACCGGCGGCTTTACTGGCGCCGTAAACGGACAGCGGCGACAGATCTTCGGTTTCGGTATGCGGATTTTTGGTACCGTCAAACACGTAATCCGTGGAGATATGCAGCAGTGTTATGCCATGCTGAAGAGCTGCTTCACTCAGATAGCCTACGGCCACTGCGTTGACTTTCCAGGCCGCCGCACGGCCCTCACATGTTTCGGCACCATCCACGTTGGTGTAGGCTGCTGTATTTAAAATTGTCGTAATGCCCGACCAATCATACTCAAGCACTGATTCTCGGTTAGTAATATCTAGTTCGCCAATGTCGGCTTTGCGGGCATTGGGATACTGGGCCTGCAGCGCTTGGCCGAGCTGTCCGTTAGCTCCAACGATAAAATAGCTTTGACTCATGCGTAATGCTCCGGAAAAAGTTCGCGCATGGTTTTATTCTGCCGGTCTTTCAGTGATACAATATGCTCGTCTTTACCGATCGGCCAGGTAATATGTAAGTCCGGGTCAGCAAAGTTGACGGCGATGTATTGACCAGAATAAGCTTTTTCGGCGCTCCAGACACCACTGACACAGTAACAATAGATAGTATCTTCGTTGGAAATTGCTTGAAATGAGTTTCCAATACCCTTAGGGATAAAAAGCATGTGCTTATTGTCCAGCTCAAAACTATCAACTTCGGCAAACGTTGGGGAATCTTTACGCAAATCAACCATGGCTACAAAAATTCGGCCAGCAATGACATGAATAATTTTGTCATATGGTTCGGCATGAATAGCGCGTATGGTGCCGCGTTTTGATCTGGAAATGCCCAGTTGTTCTGGTTGAACTTCCGGCAAGCCAAGTTCTTGCATGGCTTCGGTTTGCCATACTTCGGTAAACGAGCCACGGGCATCCTCAAAGATATTGAGATCAAAAATTAACATGTCTTTAAACTTAGTTTTATGAACGGCTCGTGAACTAGTCTGCCTAATGTCCGATTTGTTATCACTCATATTACCTTTCCAGCTCCTGGTACCTAGCTTCGGTGGCGGCTTTTTGCGGCTGCCACCACCTGCGGTTAGCGTTGTACCAGTCAATGGTCGCCTGCAAACCTTGTTTGAAATCAGTGTAGGTTGGTTGCCAGCCCAGCTCGGTGCGAATTTTGCTCGCATCGATGGCGTAGCGTAAATCATGGCCGGGTCGATCATTAACATGGTCGTAATCTTTCAGATCCTTGCCCATCAGTTGCAGAATAAGTTCGATAACTTCTTTATTATTCTTCTCACCGTTGGCGCCAATGAGGTAGGTTTCGCCAATTTTACCTTTTTCCAAAATGGACAGTACACCAGATGAATGATCTTCGGCGTGAATCCAATCACGGACGTTTTCACCACTGCCGTAAAGTTTAGGCCTCCGACCTTCGAGCACTTCAGTTATCTGGCGAGGAATAAATTTTTCGACATGTTGATAGGGGCCGTAATTGTTGGAGCAGTTAGAAAGTGTAGCCTGCACGCCAAAGCTACGTACCCAGGCGCGAACCAAAAGATCGGAGCTGGCTTTGGTGGCCGAGTAAGGGCTGGAAGGATTATAGGCTGTGTCTGGTGTAAACTTGCCTGGATCATCAAGCTCCAAATCTCCGTAGACTTCATCCGTAGAAATGTGGTGCAGTCGCTTACCGTGTTCGCGCACGGCTTCCAGAATCCGATAGGTGCCCACGATATTAGTCTGTACAAACGGCCAGGGAGTATGCAGGGAATTGTCATTGTGTGATTCGGCTGCAAAGTGAACAATTACGTCACAGTCAGCTACTGCCCTATCTATTGCTTCAGGTTCACAAATATCAGCCTGAATAAATTGCAGGCGCTGCTCGTCCAGCCCCTCAAGGTTTTTACGGTTGCCGGCATAGGTGAGCAAATCAAAGACCGTGATGTGCCAATCCGGTCGTTCCCGCATAATATGGCGTACAAAATTTGACCCAATAAAACCCGCACCGCCGGTCACAAGAACTCTTTGCATATGACAACTAGTATACAGTAGTTTAACGTAATTTTTGCTGCCAATGCCAGGCATCTCGGAGCGCTTTTTCCAGAGATCGAGTGGCCCTCCAGCCAAGTACTTGGTGGGCCTTGTCGACGTTGGCATACACAGCTGGCACATCGCCTGGTCGCCTTGGCCCGATGTCGAAGGCTACACTTTCGCCAGTTGCTTGTTCAAATGTTTTAATAACTTCTAGTACACTGTGGCCCTTACCGACGCCAATGTTAAAAACGTCACAATATCCCGGAGCTTGCTCCTGCAGATACTCAAGCGCTTGTATATGAGCATCGGCCAAATCCATCACATGAATATAGTCACGTATGCACGACCCGTCCGGCGTGTCGTAATCGTTACCAAAGACGGTTAACCTGTCGCGAATGCCAGCAACGGTTTGCGTTAAAAAAGGCACCAGGTTGTTTGGCGTTCCAATGGGCAATTCACCAATGTATCCCGAGGGATGCGCTCCAATCGGGTTGAAATAGCGCAGGGCTATCGATTTTAGATTCCCACTAACTTTCGTAGTATTCCGAAGAATTTGCTCATCCATTTGTTTGCTAGCTCCGTACGGTGAGGTCGGTGGCTGCCAAGGAGTTTCCTCGGTAACGGGCAGGGTTTTCGGTGAACCATAGACGGTGCATGAAGAAGAAAACACGATAGGCATACTGAGCTTTTCTACTGCTTGAAGCAGACTGATAAAACCGGCAACGTTATTGTCATAGTATTTCAGCGGCTGGGCAACTGACTCGCCCACAGCCTTAAAAGCCGCAAAATGGATAATACCCTGAATATTTTCGGCCTGAATAATGCCGACCAATTTTTCGCTATCGCGGTAATCCAGCTGGTAAAAATTTGGTTTTGCCCCAAGGATTTTACGAAGACCGCCCAAGACCGAAGCATTGGAGTTGCTAAAATTATCGACAATCACCGGTTCATGTCCAGCCTCTACCAGCGCAACCACCACATGACTGCCGATAAATCCTGCCCCACCGGTAACTAGAATCTTCATTACCCTTTAGTATACCAGTTAAGAAGTCGTTATTATTTTTGTGACTTTAGCAACAAGCGCAACAAGTTCGGCCGTTGTTTTAGCCTCGGCGTTTAAACGCAGCAGCGGCTCCGTATTGCTCGGCCGGACGTTAAACCAGCTATTTTTGAAGTTGACGGTCAGACCGTCGAGCCAGTCTTGTGTATCATGGGCAAATGCCGCGGCAATTTTGTGTAACATTTTTTGCTTATCTTTGACTTCAAAATTGGTTTCCGGAATCTGCACATAGGCTTTACGTAACGGAGCAGCAAGTTGTGATAATGTTTTGTTGCTCAGGCTCAGAATGTAGAGTCCGATAATTGCTGCAATCAGGCCAGAATCGGCCATGTAGTTGTCGGCAAAGTAGTAATGCCCGCTATGTTCGCCGGCAAATAGGCCGTGGTGCGCGCGCATGTCGGCCTTGATAAACGAATGCCCAACGCGGGTACGCACCGCTTTGCCGCCAGCCGCTCTGATGGCTTCGATTGCTGCTCGGCCGCAAATAGCATTGTGCAAGATAACTGCCCCTGGATGTTTGTTGAGAAAATACTCAGCCAATAGGCCGGTCATAATGGTGCCACTTAATGGCTCGCCTTGCTCATCAACAAGGAAAGCGCGGTCGCCGTCACCATCAAAGGTGATACCGCCGTCGAGCTTATCGCGCCGAATGACTTTAATAAGATCTTGCAAGTTCTCCGGTTCAATCGGACTGGCCGGATGATTCGGAAAGGTGCCGTCTAGCTCAAAATACATTTCGGTAATCTCAAAAGGTACGTAGGGTTCAAGTTCAGGAAAAATTTTACCAGCCATACCGTTGCCGGCATCAACGGCGATTTTTAAAGGCTTCAAGGCAGAGGTATCAACAAACGACAAAACGTGGTTAATCCAGGCTTCAGTAATATCTTTTTGCTGGGTGCTACCGGATCGAGAGTTGTCTTTGCAGGTATTTTTGATGACCGAATCGCGAATTTCGAACAGCCCGGATTCTTCACCAATAGGCTTGGCTTCGTCGGCGCATAACTTAATACCGTTATATTCACCGGGGTTATGGCTGGCTGTTACCATAGCTCCGCCGGCCAGGCCGTAGTGTCCGACGGCGAAGTAAATCATGTCACTGGTTACCTGACCAATGTCCCAGACGTCGCGGCCTTGTTTGCGCAGGCCGTTAATCAGAGCTTGGGCCAGCTCGGCGGAATCGGGGCGCATATCTCGGCCAACAGCGATGGCACCAGGTGTCGGTAGCCAGTCGGCAAAGGCTCGACCAATTCGACCTACCACGTCGGCATTTAATTGACTACCGACCTTACCGCGAATGTCGTACGCTTTAAAAATTTGATTGACTTCCATGATCTTCCCAATTTAACCACTCTAGTATAGCCTTTGTGGTATTATCGTGCCATGGTTACTGTGATAATTGCCGGAGGAGCCGGAACGCGGTTGTGGCCGCTATCGACGCCCGACTACCCAAAACACTTATTAAAAATTAATGGCGACGACAAATCCCTACTACAGCGAGCTTATGAGCGAGCCGCACTTTTTTCTGAGCATATTCATATCATAACGGAGACGAGCCATGCCCATCACGTTCAGCAGCAACTGCCGGAAGTTCCACCAGAAAACTTTGTAATTGAACCAGCTCGGCGCAATACCGCAGCCTGCGTACTGGCAGCGCTGCGTCACGTACAAAGTCGCTACGATCACGACGAGCCGATCGCTATTTTATGGGCCGATCACTACATCCGTGATATTGATGGTTTTGCCCACTCATTCCGGGCGGCCGGGGCTGCTTCAGCTACCTATCGGCGCGTGGTATTAGTGGGCATTGAGCCGACCAATCCTTCAACAAATTTCGGTTATATTAAAAAGGCTGAGCTGGTTAGCGAAGAACCGTTTATCTATAACGTGGCCGAATTTAAGGAAAAACCTTCATTTAATGACGCCCAAAAGTACGTCCAAAGCGGCGAATATTTGTGGAATGGCGGCTATTTGGTTGGCTCGGTCAATGCTTTTGTTGATGCCATGCGCCGCTACAGCCCCGACATGTTAGCCAGCTACCAACAACTGGTGGCGGCTGCCAACGAGCGGGAATATATAAAGCACTATCTACAGCTCGATCCGATCGCCATTGATTATAAATTTAGCGAGAAGGTCAAAAATTTTTTAGTGGTTCCGGCTTCGTTCGACTGGATGGATCTGGGCTCATTTAATGATATGCATCAGGCGGCTGAGCGTGACGAACAGGGCAATCACATCCATGGCGCCAAGGTTGAGCTGGAAGCCGTCGAAAATTCCTTTGTACAAAATTACGAAGACAAGCCAATGGCTGTTATCGGGCTGGATAACGTAGTGGTGATCAACACCAAAAACGGCATTTTAGTGGCCCGCAAAGATCTGCCCCAAAAAGTCAGCGAAGTCAGCAAACGGCTTATTAGTAAGTAGATAATTTAATGGTGTTTGTAGTATTGTTTACTCTCTTTTATTGACACGCCTGCAGATTTTCTGGATATTTTAGACTAACGTTGCACTCAAGTAATTCGCCTATAATTTCACCTTATTCTAAGTCGAGAAATTGAGCATAACTGTCTTTGATAATCTGTGCCATTGGCTCAAGATCAGACATTTCATAAAAAGCTATACATGCTCGGCGATAGCGGGTAGGTTCAATGCCCCCAAGCGTAATTGGTGGATAGTTATAGCTTTCTAGGATGGCATTAGCGAGCACTCGAGATGTCCTTTTATTACCATCCGCAAACGGCTGCAGGTAGGCAATAAGTAATACGCTTGCCAGGGCTTTGTCCAGCGGCTCTTTCACTGCATTGATGGCGGTAATCGTTTTCTCCAGATTCTCAGCTATTGGCTGACTATGGGTGAGGGGTATATATTTTGATCCGCTGATACGCACGGCTGCAGATCTAATGCCGAACGATACGTCCAAATCTTTAACGAGGAGTTCATGAAGTTTGAGGATTTGAGACTTGGTTATTGTTTGAAATTCCGCCTTATTCTCTAGGATAAAATCATAGGCTTTTTGGTGATTTACAATCATGAGCGCCTCTTGATGACTTTTGCCCGCCGCCTCAATTTTATCCAGCAGAAGAGTTTCAGTCTCTAGAATCGAATACGTATTGCCCTCTATCGAGCTTGATTTCCAAGCAAACTCAATAAGCCACTTTTGCCGCCAACGTGCCAGTAAAGTACTGTCAATAGAACCAACAAATCGCTGATACTTTATAACCGTTGAGTGCTCTTTAGCACTGAAAGTGCTATCTCCCAGGCGGCTTACCATACTTTCTGGCATATCAAACAAGTATCGACTGGGTAAGCGATTTTCGTCCTGAAGATATGTCTCTCGGTCTTGCTCGCTACGCGTGACATATAAACGCCCGAGGGTCGTCAAAGTATGAAGTCGGCTTGGCCCGGCACCGTTACTATTAATCAAGTTATGCGATGACAATAGCTTAAGCTCTCTTTGAAGTGTATCCTCGGAAAGCACAAAGCCGCCGCCAGCCATAACCTCTAGCAATTTTGCCGTTCCAAGAGGCAATGGGAAGAGTGCGCTCAATATATCGTTCTGTCGTTTTTGTAACTGCATGTTACTGATTATATCAAATACCCGCAAAACTTGCTGTACTGAGTCGATAATACCCGCAGATTGCGGGTATTAGTATTATTACAGATTTATTATCAGCACAATCGATGAAGAAGTTCATACAAGTCATTACCGAAGTTAGTTTGCTAAGTCCTACTGTCAATCCAAACCTGACATCATCCAGCCTTGGCTTAGGGCTTATAAGATAATATGTTCATTGAGTGATCCTGGTCTATCTGTCTCAAACGGATTAGTCCAAATCTTGTCTTGAGGACTTTGTAGACTCAGTAGGGCCTCCAAGTATTTCGCACAACAAAATTTCAGATCTAAAGTTTGAAGAGCTGGTTGCAGCTCTTTTTGTTTACCATGAGATAATGCAGTCATGAATAAAGTGCATAAATCTTCAAGCCGACTTCTGATTAGCGTAATGGTCGTTTTGATTGTGGCGATTATATTGACGGGTCTATTCCATTTTGTAGTATTTCGCCCTCAATGCTTAACCCTAACTGTTAATCAACCCCAACAAATGAATTATCAGTCAAACCAAGGGCTCATTAATGTCGCCCATGGGTTAGGCGCTAAAGACCCCATACAAAGTTGTAGTGGTGATATCGGTAGTCTGCTAAGTTTTGATGGTTACAGAGCATATGTTATTAAGATAATTGGTTCAGAAGAAAACCAAGTCAGAAACTTAGGCTGTCCAACTCGTCCACTCAGCGATCAGTCCAATAGCCAAAAAGTGACTTATGCTCATCAAGCTTATCGCAATAGAGATAAAATAACTGGCTACTACTCACCCGAAGGCGCTAAATGTAGCGGTGGAGACTTAGACATTGTTATGACTGCTCTAAATAACAAAAATCAAAGTGAAGTTTATGTTGTCTATACTGCTAGACCAAAAAGTCAGTAATAAATAGAGCTGGATTATTCTGGAGTTTAGTTGCAATAGCGTTGCACAAAGCCCTCTAAGCTTGTCGTCCGTAGCTGCAAATGATCATCCAATTTTTGGCAATAAAGCGCTCTAACTTGGCTTTAAATCGTTTATCCCGACAGACCAGCACAATAACCGGATAATCAGTCTTACTACCTTCTTCCCAAGAGTTACCTACTGGTCTCGAACTTTTTAATTTTATCACTAGTGAAGCTGATTACTTCACGGATATGTGCAAGGAGCTAGAAGCCATCAGGGCTTACGAGCCTACCGACACCGCTTTAGTGGTGCTATAATTCTAATTAACAGATTACAAGGAGTTGAAATGGGCAATCAGGAAGAAACGGGCGAAGAATTAGAAGGTATACAAGGTGGCGGCACTCTCGGCCCTGGCACTAATCCAACTGAGCTTGATGATGACTATGGGCAACCAGTGAAATTAAACCCTGGCGACATTACACCCAAGCCAATCAAAGATGGTCCACGACCAACAAACAGTAAATAAGTATTAGGCTAAGACACCTCGAACTTAGATTTATTGACTAGCAGGAATCGCTTCTATGGAGTAGTTATTTGCGTTAATAGGGGTTCCAGTAATTTGCTCGACTAACGTATTTTGTTTATCTGTCACTGAGCTATCTGGACTACAAGCCGCTTGACCGTGTCCTAAGTAAAAATAATAGTCACCAACTTTCTTTACTGTTGTTTGGTCAATAGACTGGTACCTCTCGGGAGTTGTGCCGTAACCATCTATGTCTTGCCCTGCTTTGGCACGGTTGAAATGATAAAAACCAGAACAGCTATCTGGCAAATCCTTGAAGGTTAATTTTGCTTGTTGGTAGCTCTCAGAACTATCAATAGCATAAGTAACACTTGGCAAGGACAAAGCTGGCTTAATACGTACGCCCCATTCCTTAATAACTAGGTAGCCGCTACTTGTGGTTGTTGGGGTTGTTGTTGAAGCTGGCGGTGTAGTTGTCGTTGGCTTACTAGTCGTAGTGGTCGCAACCGAAGCCGTAGTAACCTTATGATGACTCTTGTAGACGAAGTAGCCAGCCCCGCCTATTAAAGCGACAACAACTAGTATAATTAGTAGCTCAACAGCACTGAAACCTGCTTCATTCTTCCTGATTTTGCCCATCTGAATAATCCTTATGTTAATGTATTTACCCATAAATATACACTCAAAACGAGCTATCCGCCACTATTCTTCGGGCTACTAATACTTCATAATAATTAGTAGATGTCAGCAACCCTAAAAACCAAGCAACAATTCGTAGAACTTCGTGCCAACAACGAGAGCTATGAGAAGATTGCCAAGAAATTAAAGGTCAGTAAGACCACGTTAATTATGTGGGCTAAGGACAGTCAGCTAGATATTGAGAACCTTCGGGCTATCACCTATGAAGCCCTGCAAGAGCAGTACAAAGTTGGACAGCAACACCGTCTAAAAATGTGGTCAGAACAGCTAGAAGCCGTGCGCACAGAACTGAAAACACGGGGTTTGGGCGATATACCGACAGCAAAGCTGATTGACCTACTGGACACACTGAATGAAAAGCTGAAAAGCGAAGCCTATACTGTACGTTTTAAGTCCGAGCCAGTAGTAAAACCATTTGAAATGTTTGATAATTAAAGAGAGACAGAAAAACAAACTATATATCTATAAAGTACCATAACTTTATCCGTCAAGCATGAAGGATAATTTATTGGAAAGTTTAGACACGAGGCATCAGCTCAAATCACCTATTGTCCAGGAGCCTCCCGGTCAGAGCGAGAGGGTCAACCCAGTGAGCAGTGTGAGCTAATAAAATTTTTGAGTTGGTGGGCGAAGTTCTGAGTAGAAAATTGCTGGGCATGATTGGTAATAATTTCACTATCAAAATGCCTTGTTAAAAATTGCTGGAGTGCTTTTTCTAAGCTCTCGGTGTTTTGCTTGTCAAAGAATAAGCCTGTGCTATCTTCGACCACATAATCTAAAGCGCCACCGGCACGGTAGGCAATGACTGGCGTGCCAGCGGCCATGGCTTCGACAGGTGTGACGCCAAAATCCTCAAAGCTGGCGAACAAAAAGGCCTCGGCACTCACTAAGTAACCAGGTATTTCGGCATCAGTCACGGCATCCAAAAACGTGACAGTTGGGCCAGCCATACTCATCAAATGTTGGTGTTCGGGGCCACGGCCAATGACAGTGAGCGGCACACTAAGCTTAGTGCAAGCCGCTACAATCAGGTCGGTGTGCTTGTGTGGTACTTGCCGGCCCACGGTCACGAAACCGTGACGTGCCAGCTGTGTAGCCAGTGAAAAACGTTCAACATCAACCGGCGGACGAATCACTACCGACTCACGGCCGTAATATTTTTTAATATCTGCCTGAATGTGTCTCGAGTTGGCGATGAAATAATCGGGGCGCTGGGCAGCGCGGTAGTCCCAACGCCGCAGCGGACCGACCAAAAGGCGAAGCCCAAATCGTGCCAGCGGATCAAACATACCAAAGCCTGGCCGCGCCAGATACTGATCATAATGTCGCCAATAAAAATGCGTGGGCGAGTGGCAATAACAGATGTGTACAGTGTCTCTGGAGACACGAATGCCTTTGGCTTCGCCGTTGCCTGAGCTACTAATCACCAGGTCGTAGGCGGAAAGATCCAAGTGGCCAAACCAATACTGCCGCAGGACTGGTAAAAACTTGCGGAGCGCAGAAAACGGCCAATGCTGTAAATATCCCGTCACTACTTTGCCGTCTAGTTTGGTTTGCCACTCCGGCGTAGCGTACGATGTGTAAATCGGTGCCTCCGGGAACATTCGATGCAGCTCCATGACCACACGCTCAGCACCCCCGCCAACCAGCCAATCATGCACTATCGCCACTTTTTGATTTCCATGGCCATGAGTAGTCATCTTGTACATTGTAACCCGATTCATGATTTCAGAGTACTAAGGTGCATTGCCTCAATGCCCCAAGGTATATAATAGAGGCTATGACAGCTGAGCAAGTTGCTAGTTCTGTGGGTGTGCAACGGATGATGATAGGTCATTTTGTCCAAGGCATTATTCATGTCTGTGCCCAACCGCGCGAAGATGGGTTTGCCTTTACTGTTCATGATGTGCAACTGCACAGGGGTTTTGCGGCTGCTTACGATGATTTGAGTCACAATGCAGTTACCCATAACGTTGATCCACGTTTTACCTTCAAGATCGAGTCGGGTCGGGAAACTTCCCCATCGCTTGAGACAGCATTGGCCGACTTACTCTATTTGCGCCGTCCAACGACAGAAGGCATACACGGATCTTATGTTCATCTGCTTTATCATGCCGACAATTCGATAGCTGACGGTTTATTTAATAGTCTGCCAGGTTCGCCCGAACTCTATCGGCATTTGGCCGACATTGCACTTGAAGTTTATGATCACCCAAAGAGCCAGGCTATTCTACTTGGCGCCAAAGCCGGTTAACGCCACGCGAATGGTTTTGAGCAGGATGATAATGTCTAGCCCAAAACTCCAATTCTGCACATAGTACATATCTAATTTACGGCGTTCATCGAAGCTGATACTTTTTCTGCCGGAGACTTGAGCCAAACCAGTTATGCCTGATTTGACGCTTAAAATGGTGTGATGCTTAGCATACGTTTTTAGCTCTTGCGGGATAAGAGCTCGTGGCCCGACTAAACTTAGATCACCCTTGATTACGTTGATTAGCTGCGCTATTTCGTCGAGACTGGTCTTGCGCAGAAAACGACCAAAAGGTGTGATGCGCGGATCGTGTAGTAAGAAGTCTCCATTTTCACGGTATTTCTTGGCAAGTTCCGGTTTGCCTATGCGGGCAAAGGCTTCTTCTGGTGTCGTACCGTCATATTTTTTGTATTGACTACGAAATTTATAGACACTAAATTCTTGATCAAACCGCGTTAAACGTACTTGGCGGAAAAAGACGCTACCACTTGTTAACTGATTAACTATGGCAATTATTGCCATAAAGGGAGAGGCGAAAATAAGCAGTACACCACCGACAAACATATCAAACAGCCGTTTAGCGATCCGGCCCCAACCAATTAAAGCGGTTTGATGCACAGCCACTACCGGCACGGAAGAGCGGAACAATTCTACCTGCAGCTTGCCGACAAACAGCTCGTTGTTGGCTGGCACAAAACGGTAGGCGATATGGTGCTCTTGGGCAAAGGTTAAAACTTCGTTGTTGCGCTCGGTGCTGCCGTATAACTCGGTTTGCAAAATGTTATGAATATCATCGGCCTTGAGCTGGGCAGTTGCCTCGCTGAAGCCGGGAAAGACCTTAAGTTTCAAATCGCCAGGCATGTATTTACCCTCACCCACCACGCCAATAATTCGGTAGCCTGATACGCGGCTGTTCCATAACGAGTCTATTAATTCTTGAGTGATTTTGGTATCACCAACCAGCAGGACATTGGTAATCCCGCGGCTGTAGGCAAACAACATACTGCGCCCCAGTCGAACGATATTTCGAAACATCAGCAAAAACAAAAAGGCCAGTGCAAAGCCATATACCGGCACCAACTTGGCCGGAAAAACCGGCTGATTGGACGCATAGGCATAGCTCAGCACAAAGAGTAACCCAAGGAACGAGCCCATAAACAGTCGTCCAGCTTCAGCAAAACGCTTTTCGTAAATCGAATCACTATACAGTCCCAACAGGCCAAAAATTATCAGCCAAAAGGGCAGCAAAAGTACAAAGATTCCCAGATAGGTCAGAGCATGGACGGGATGAGCAACGCTTGCACTGCCAAATGTTAGGCCGAAAGTTACCCGCAGTACGTAGGCGCCCAAAAACGCCAGTACCAGTGCCAAAAAATCACCCACCAGCAGACATAAACTGTAGAGAAGCGAAACGTTACTCTTCATAGGCTATACTAGCATTGTAACACTTATGAAATCGATCACCCATCGTCTCAGTTTGTGGCTCAGCGGTTTGCTGGCTGTGGTTTTGCTACTGGTGCCATTCCACGCCTTTTTGACAATCTGGCTGGCCAGTCTAATTGGGCACTACACGGCGCTGCGACTGTGGGATGATGTGTTGATTGTGCTGGGATTGTTGTTAGCCGTCTGGCCAGCCTGGCAGCTGCGCCGTAAGCTCAATAAAACGGGCTGGTGGCTGCTGGGACTTAGCGCAGCGTATGTGCTGCTACATGTGGTGATCGGCGCTGTAGCGCTGGCTCGTCACGACATTAACAAACAAGCTTTCGGCCAGGGTTTAATTCTCAACTTACGCCTACCGGCGGTCTTTTGGCTAGCGGCAGTGGCGGTGAGCGGCAGTGATTGGCTCAAAAAGCACTGGTCGCGACTGGTGCTGATACCGGCGACGCTTGTTGCTATGTTTGCACTGTTGCAGGTTACGGTGCTACCCCATAATTTTTTGAGTCACTTTGGCTATAGTGCACAGACGATTGTGGCCGAGGAAACCATCGACCATAACCCTCATTATCAGCGGGCTCAATCAATGCTGCGTGGGGCTAATCCATTGGGTGCGTATCTGGTGATTGTAATTGCAGCTACGGCTGTACTGGCAACAGTAAGCCGTAAAAATAATCAACGCTTAAAGTATGGACTGCTCGGTTTGGTTGCGCTTGGCGCGTTGTTTGTTAGTTATTCACGTAGTGCGTGGATGGCAACGGCGGCGGCTTTGGCTTTGGTTGCATTTTGCTCGCCGATGCTCAAGCGTTTTCGGCCATGGCTTCTAACTGGCGGCGTGGTTGTGGTAGTGGTTTTGGGTTTGTCTGCCTTAACCCTAAAACACAATGTCGGTTTTGAGAATACCTTGTTCCACACCAGCCAAGCTTCTCATTCACCATTGAGCTCCAATGCTGGTCATGTCTCAGCGCTGCGCCAAGGGCTGGATGATGTGTTCCATCGGCCGCTCGGCACCGGTCCGGGTAGTGCCGGTCCGGCCTCGGCGCACAACTTGCGTCCGGCGAGCATTGCCGAAAATTATTATGTACAAATTGCTCAAGAAGTTGGCTTGCTGGGTTTGGCGATTTTTGTAGCCATCAATAGTGTGTTGGCCAAGCTGTTGTGGCAGCGGCGTCGGGATCCGCTGGCGCTGGCTCTGCTAGCCAGCTTTGTCGGATTGATCATCGTCAATCTGCTGTCGCATGCCTGGACCGACGACACCCTGGCTCTTATCTGGTGGGCTCTAGCCGGCGTGGTGCTGGCGCCGGCAATAATCAAGGACTCTCGTGCCGCTGCTCGCTAAACTCAATTCACCTACACGCAAACTGGTGCTGCAGTTTGGCAAGTTTATGGTGGGTGGCGGTATTGAATTTTGGGTTGGCTACGGGATTTTTGCTGTCGGCTATTCGCTACTGCACTGGTACTGGCTGTGGGCCAAATTGGTGGCTGACCTAACTGGCTGGACCATCAACTATTTTATTCAGCGCTACTGGGCGTTCGCTAACCCCAAACTCAAACTCAACGAAATGCAGCACGTCAAACGCTATATTTTTATCGAATCAGTCGGTTTTGTAATGGATTACGGCATCATCGGCGGCCTGCGGGCCACTGGTATCACGCCTTATCTTGGTTTCTTTATCTCCGCAGCGTTCTTCACCGTCTGGAGCTACCTGTGGTACCGTTTCTGGGTGTTCCCGGAAAAGTATTTTGCGCCAAAGAAGTTGACTTGACATAAACGGGTCAGTATATATACATGTACCCATATGAATAGTTACACAACTACCGTTATCAAAACTGGCAACTCCTATGCGCTCCGCGTCCCAAAAGCGTATGTCGAACAAAACGGGTTAGCACTTGGGCAAAAAGTTCAAGTAGGAGCTCCGCTTGTTATGCCTAAACCCCAGGATCGTCAGGCAATACAGCGAGCCATCAGAAACCTACAAGCAGTAGGTGCTTTTCGTACGATTAAAGATCCGGTTGCTTGGCAGCGCGAAATTCGTAAGGATCGTCCACTCCCTGGCCGGGATTAAATTGCGATGATTTGCTTGGATACCAACATCATCATTGACCTCGGTAACGAAACCCTCGGCGAAGATATTATTGGCAACGAGCCTATTTGCTATACTTCCGTTACCCGTATTGAAGTGCTTGGCTATCCTGAAATTCTATCGGCCGAAGAATAAAGAATTAAAGAGTTGCTAATCACGATGGCAGAAATCCCGTTGAGTGAGCCGATTATGCAGCTTGTCATACAACTAAGATAGCTAAAAAAATGAGTCTCGGCGATGCCATTGTAGCTGCCACCGCTCTAGAAAACGGCGCAGCGCTCTGGGCGTCTAACCCCACCGACTTTGCTCATATCGAAGGTCTCGCACTCGTCAACCCGCTGAGCTGAACCTTGTTAAAATCTGTATAATAGTGAGTCAGTTAGTCATTAAAGCAATACAAGGAGGTAGTATGTCCACAGCACTATGCCCGTATCTTAGTTTTAAAGATAACACTCGCCAGGCCATGGAGTTTTATAAGTCTGTCTTTGGCGGCCAGCTAGGACTCCACACCTTCAAGGAATACGGCGCCTCACAAAGTCCGGATCAAGACGATAAAGTTATGCACGGCGTTTTGACCGCCGACAACGGCATTATGTTCATGGCAGCGGACATGGCGGAAGCGTCAAACGGCAATGCAGGCTTTAGTATAGCGCTGACTGGCGACGACGAAGCAGAACTGAGGGGTTACTTTGAAAAACTTGCCGAGGGCGGCAATGTCATAGCGCCAATGGCCAAGCAGGTGTGGGGCGACATGTTTGGTATGGTTACCGACAAGTTTGGCATCCGTTGGATGGTGAATATCGCCGCCCCAAAGACTGCGTAGCTTCCGGGCCTTTTACTGTTAAACTGAACCCATGCAAAAGTTCACACAAAAATGGGCACTCATAACACTTCTTGAGCCTGTTGCAGAAGGCACTGAGTTTTTCTGGAAAGATTTTCCGCTACATGTAACACTGGCTGGTATATTTACCATTAGTTGGGACAGTACGAAATTGTTTCATCAGCTATCTGCTTTATTGGTGAACGATGAGCCCGCAGTAACTAAAGCCGAGGAAGAAGTTTATTGGGGCACTGATCACGAATACCATGTGATGAAATTACAAAAGACACCAGAGATGATGGCTTTGCATAACAAAATTGTTAATGAATTAAGCAAAGCCGGCGCTGTGTTCGACGAGCCACAGTACGCTGGCGAGGGATATATTCCTCATAGCACCCATACAAAACATGCCCGCTTGCGCAAAAACGACGTGGTGAAAATAAACAAGGTAACTATCGTTGATATGTTTCCTCATGGTGACGGGTATCAGCGCAAAATACTCAAAACCATCAAGTTGGCTGAAGAATAGTGCAGACTTCAGCCAGCATCTCCTACGAGTTTTGCGGTACAATGGTTATGTATGAACGAAAAGCAAACATCCTCAGATAAAACCATTCGGCCGACGAAGAAGCAGCGGGAGCTGTTGGGTTTTATCGAGCAGTTTATTGGTGTGCATGGCTACAGCCCCAGCTACCGCGAGATTATGCAGGGCCTCGGCTACACGTCTGTGGCCACCGTGGCGCTGCACGTCAACAGCCTGATTGCTCGCGGCCATCTGCGCAAGCGTGACCACAGTGCCCGCTCGCTGGAAGTTATTGCGGCCGATGAACCTGTCAAACTAGCTACCAATCAAGTCAAGCCCGCCGAAGAAAAGTGGTTGATCGAAAAGGTCGAATACTTTTGCCGCCAGCTAGAGCAAGCAGCAACGCCTGCCACCAGCGATGTCGATCAACTCTACGTCCTGGTTGGCGCGCTCAAAGTACTGGGGCTAGAAGGTGCGGCCCAGAGTTTTGTTCCGCGCATCAGCGCTCTCAAAAATCGCTTGAGCTAAACGTTACTTCATATCAAATCGCTAGCGCTTAATCGCCGCAAAAATTACTACATGTAGTGCGCTCCAAGCCGTGCTATGCTAGACGTACTTAACAAAACATTGCCGGAATCCCGCGAACATCGGGAGCTGTGCCGCAACTGTAAGCTATGTGCTCGGATCCCGAAAGGGAAAAGAGCAGCCCACGTTTGAACTTGTTTCAAACGTGGCGCGATGAGAAAAACCATAGGTTTGTCTCATTACCAGCAAGCCAGACACGGTCCTAAAAAGTCTTCCGAGCAGGAGCCCACCTTTGGTATATTCAAGGCCCTCGCTCGCTCGGAAGCACGAGGGTATTTTTATGGCCGTCGCAGCCGAAGTATTAACTTTCAACCAATCACAAGCAGATGTCTACGATGTCGCCGATGCTGGAACACAGCCAGATGCCGTGCGTGTCCAGGATTTGCCCGAGGAAGTGCTCGTGCAAGCCGAATTTATCTGCGGACTTGGTGCGCTAGCAGTTGGGCGAGTAGTCGAACAGCGACAGAGAAATGGCGGTATTCGTGCGTTACGCGGGACAATCGAGCGGGCAGCCAACGGCGAAACGGCATCACTCAAAAATAACATAGAACTTGCTCTAACTGAGGCATTAACCAGTGAAGGTGTCATGCCTGACATAGACATCGCTCGCGACGCTGACGGTAGGCTACAACAGGATGGGCAGAGTTTGTATGATGTTCTGGCCAATAGCATTCAACTGCATCCGGGCGATCATCCCGGTTTGCATGAAATTGCCTATGCCGAAGGCCTTAATTATTATGCGCTGGATGAGCTCGACAGAGCTGGTCGATTCGACAATGGCCGTGTGTGGGTAATCCCCTGCATGGTACCGTCGGGCGTCCCGGCGCGGGCTATTCGCGAGTATGGTTATTTTGAAAACCTGGCCATGGTGTGGCGAATTGTTTGGAAAGAAGCACCCGGTAAATTCAAGTTGCGGACAATGTTTATGGCCGGCGTCAATCCCCAGACCCACGAAGAAAACCCCAACGACAAAATGACGCCCGAAGAGCTTGACATTATGTACGAACAGCGCCTAGCGCGGCGGCATGATATTGCGGCAGTGAGCGCTATATACCAAGATTTAGGCTTGCTAGTTCCGGATGATGTTCCGGGTTTTTTGCGTGGTTTTATGATGAAAAGGACCAGCTTCAACAATCCTGACCATCCCGAAATTGACTTGGCAAGACGCGTTGATAACAAGCTTGGTCCGGATTACTTTCTTGGCCGCAAAAGTGTGCGGCGAGATTACCTGGCTGACGGCCAGCGGCGCGCTGAGGCTTTCAAGGATCTAGGCTCAACCATACGGTCGATTATTAGCGAGTTAGTAAACTGCCGCCATGAACTAACTGACGATATGGCTGCTGCCCGGCGACTGGCTCAAATCGCCAAAAAATACGCAGTTGATTATGCTATCGACCATCCGGATTTACTGCCCGTTATTGGTTCAACGATGGGTATTGCCGCCTATAGCGCCATTTGGGAATACCACGCCCGGCTTGCCGCTGGCGATCATAGCGATGCCGGTAAAGGAAGGCAACAAATTCACAACAAGGCCCGAGCTAATATGTGTGGATTTGATGATCGATGGTCGGCTCATGAGGAAGCTGCTGAGACTGACGAGGAACCTACCGCCAACGAAATCGACTCTTCAGAAGACTGCGTTTTTATTTCAGAGGAGTGTCCAATGTGTCACATCAAAAAAGTCCTCACGAAGGTTACTAGAATTAGCGAAACTAAAAATCGCATAAAAGGTAGCTGCGGTTGCGTAAAAATTGTCGATCGAACAAAGAAAAAAGTAAAACGCAACTATGGCTGATAACTTTGACTCATATGCCGAGCTGATAGTGGAACGCTCACCGGCGCTGTTTTGTGATGCCTGCGGCTTTTATCCGATCCAGCCACAGCATGGACATTTTGTTTGCCCGAGTTGCTTCCATCAAACTCGTTGCTGTGAAGGCGCGCCGAGCGACGACAATTCTAAGACTCAGGCGTAAAAGTGTAATGGTTCAGGTGGGCCAGATGTTGCTCGCGGTAACGACGGAATTCAGCCTTATTAAAGCCGGTTTTTTTGATAAAGGCGCTGATTTTCTCGCTGCCAATAAAGTGCGGCAGCATCACGTAACTGGCACCTAGCTCGTAGAGATCGCTGGCTTCCTCCAGCGTATCGGCATGGACAATCACTACAGCGGCGGGGTTAACTTTTTCCAGCACATGTACCAATGAAACGTTCACGGCGTGGTCACTGATCATCGATACTATTAGCCGCGTTTTGCTGATGCCGATCTCTTCCAACAGTTCCATGTCAGTGGCATCACCGTAGACATGCGGCACCTTTTGGTGCTCCAAAATATCAATCACGTCGGGATCGTAATCAATCACCACAAATGGTTTGTCCAGACTCTCAAAGGTGCGTAAAAATTCATGTCCGCCTTTGTTGTAGCCCATCAGCACCATGTCGTAGCGATAGCGAGATTCTTGCTCAAAGCGCGTTTTGCGCCGCTCAAACAGTGACAAGTAGCGCTCAAACATACGAAACAGTCGGTCGTTATAAATCATAAGGTAAGCCGAAACGGTGATGGTCACTAGCGCGATGATGGTGAGGGCGCTGACCAGGCCGCTAGATACCAGGCCCTGATGCGCCGCCAGAATAATCAGTACCAATGAAAACTCGCTAATTTGCGAGGTCGTTACCGCCGTCTTAAAACTGGTTTGCTTGGTGTAACCCAGTAGGCCCATAATTGTCAGCACAATCAAAGGTTTAAAGATAATGGCCACGGCACTGCCAAAAATAATCAGCGCCAGGTAGTGATGCAGACTGCTAATGCCCAGCTTCGTACCCAGTGAGATAAAAAACACAATCACGAAAAAGTCTCGAAGCGGCCGCAGCCGAGCACTGATTTCCTGGGTAAACGGCAAACTAGCTAGGGCTACGCCAGCCAGCAAGGCGCCGACTTCCAGGTTAGCGCCAACGTGCTGAAAGAGCGCCGCCGCCCCAAAGCCCCAGCCAATGGCAAACAAGAACAAAAATTCCTGGCTGCCAGCAATCAGCTTAGTAAAGCGTGGCAACACAAAGGTGCCGATGGCAAACAGCGGAATCAGCACCGCCAAACCTTTGGCCGCCAGCATAATCAGGTGATGTGCTGACACTCCGCTGCCGTGTCCGGTTTGAGCGGTCAGTAGCAGCAGGGCCACCATGGCCACTAGATCCTGCACCAGCAATAGCCCAATCGCCACTTTGCCGTACAGCCGCGATTGTTCTTTCTTGTCGCTCAGTAGTTTTAGAATAATAATCGTGCTGCTAAACGACAGCGCTACGCCCACCAACAATGCCTCGCGCTGCGGTAGTCCCAGCAGCAAACCGCCGGCCCAGCCGAGCAGCGCCGTGGCGGCTATCTGCAGCCCGCCGGTCAGCACGGCTACTTTACCTACTTCGCGGATCACCCGCGGGTTGAGTCCCAGGCCAATAATAAACAACAGCAGGGCAATGCCAATGTTAGAAAACGTATCAATCACGTCAGCCGCGCCGACGATACGTAACAGCGACGGCCCAACAATCACACCAGTAATGATGTAGCCAATAATCAGTGGCTGGCGAATCAGGCGCATCACCAGCGCCACCATTGCCGCAATGGCGATTACTAGGCTCAGTTGTGCAAAAATAGTTTCGGCGCTCATGTTTGTGGTTTGCTAAAGTATAGCTATCATTCTACAACTCTTTGCCTAAAAACATAAACGGCTTGACAAGACCCGAGTGTTTGCGTAAGCTATCCGTACTCTTGCAGTGAGGTGAGGGCAACAATCCTTTTTGCTGCTGCGAAGACAAAAATTTAAAAGGTGGCAATCAAATGCAGTCTACCCAAAAAATTATGGGGTATTGCTAGTGGCCCGGAGGTGAAACAAACATGCCAATCAAAGTAAAAGTCGTACGTCAGCGCGCCACACACATTTTCGTAGAAGTCAAAAAACCCGCTTGGCAACAATTTATTTATTACTAAATTGATTTGCTATTGAGTCGCTGGCGTGGTGGCAGGCTTGCCGGTTTTCTTGGTGATTTCGGCATTGATAGAATTTTGGAAGTTGTTGATCGTGGCCGGAGCATTAATCGAGCCGTCATTGTTGAAAACTCCAGGACTGATTTGCTTGCCGTCTAAGAAGAAGGTCGGCGTAGCTTCCTGTGCCTTAGTTTTGGCAAAGGCTGCCAGATCGGCATTGATGGTGTTATTGACCTGATCGCCGGCAAAATCAGTTTTGAACTTGGCAACGTTCAACCCCAGCTGCGAAGCGAAGTTGGCAAAATACTGATCGAGCGGATCGCTGCTGGCCACCCAGCCAGTTTTGCCGTTGGGATCCTGGGCTTGATACAGGGCATCGTGCATTTCCCAGAATTTGCCCTGTAACGCCGCGGCTTCGGCGGCGCGGGCGCCGGCAAAGGCGTTGGGGTGCAACGAAACCAGCGGCAAGTTGCGGAATTGAAAGAAAATCTGGCTGCTGTATTCGGCCTGCACCTGCTTGACAACCGGATAATACTCGCCACAAAACGGGCATTCGTAGTCGCCGTATTCAATAAGCGTGACACCACTGCTACCACTGCCTTCTATGTGGCTGCTGGCCAGCGCGCCAGATGGTGCGCCTGCTTTATGCTTGCCGGTAAACCAAAAAATCACCCCAAAAATTATCACAATGCCGACCAAAATTCCCCAGAAGCGTTTATCCATTCTATAATTCCCCGTGTTTAATTGCTCTATTATATACCGAAGTTCTGGATCTTTGAAATTACCTGGCTGGCAGGTAAGATAGGAGCATGAGACTTTTTAGCTACGGCTTGGCATTGGCTCTGGTAAGTATGGTCTTACTGATGCTGCAAAAAGCCTACGCTGCGGTGCCGGCTCGGGAATTAAAACGCCGAGCGCGGGCCAGTGATAGGCAAGCAGCCAGGCTGTACCGGGTGACGGCCTATGGTCCGAATACGCATTTATTATTGGCGGTGTTGATTGGCCTTGCAGCCGCCGGAAGCTTTGTGCTGCTGGCGCGCGCTGTGCAGCCACTGGTGGCTTTTGGGGTGCTGGCGGTTGTTGTTTGGATTGGCTTTGTGTGGCTGCCGGCCACATCTCGCCTACAACGATTTGGTTTGCAACTGGCGGCCTGGGCAAGTCCAATATTGGCCAAGCTGCTTGGCTGGATGTATTCAGTTACTCATTTTATAACCAATCTTGCAGGAAGCCAGCCAGCCAGGCTGCGGCCCAGTGATCTCTACGAAACCGAAGATTTGCTGGTCCTGCTGGAAAAGCAAAAGCAAATTCCCACCAACCGCATTCCCGAGCATCAGTTGCAAGCGGCCACTCGTCTGTTGCAATTTGCCGATCGTACAGTTGACCAAGTCATGCTGCCGCGCGCCGAAGTCAAATTGGTCTCGGCCGACGATACCATTGGCCCACTGCTACTGGATGAGCTGCACGAGAGTGGCCAGCGCAGTTTTTTGGTGTATGAGGGCAAACGCGATCATTTGGTTGGGACGATTAATTTGCATGATGCACTGAGTGCGGGCAAGGATGCTAAGGTTAGCGATCTGATGCGCGCCAATCTGTGTTTTGTCAACGAAGCCCAATCTTTAGAAGACGTGCTGCAAGCCTTTCAGACCACTCGGCAGCCAGTATTTGCGGTAGTCAACCGGGCTGATGATTTCGTGGGTATTATCGGCATTGAGCATCTTTTGGCCGAAGCTTTGGGCGAGGTAACCGCATCTGAACCGTTGGCTTATGAAGACCGCCAGGCCATAGCCAACTATCAGCCGGTACTTCAGCCCATTGCTGTGCCCGAAGACGAATTATCCGAGGAGCCCGAGCCGCTGCAAGAACTAGACCAGGATCAAATTGCTGATGAGTCCGAAACACTACCACCCGAGCCGCCAGAGGTGGTAGAATAGGTTTTAGGTATGATATTTCGAGCGATCAACATGAATCTACGGGGCGACGCAGTCAGCGAGCGCTGATTTGTTTGTCCAAGCCCCATCCAGCTCACATCATTACATCAATCAAGGAGATTTCCCTATGCGTATTTTAAGTAAAGAAGTGGCCGCTCAGGCTGACAAACAAGTAGAAGTAGAAGGCTGGCTACACAAAAAGCGCAAGCTGGGCGGGCTGAACTTTATCGTACTGCGCGACCGCGGCGGCGTCGTGCAAATTTTGGTGCAGTCCGACGCGGAGATGGAAAAGCTGCGCGGGTTACAAATTGGCACCGTGTTGAAAGTAACTGGCCAAGTGGTGGCCGACGAGCGTGCGCCCGGTGGTGCCGAAATTCACGAACCGGTTTTGGAAGTTCTGGTACCTGTCACTGACGAACCACCCATCGAAATCGATAAACCACTCGACCACAAGCCCGAAAACCTAGAAACCTTGCTAGACAACCGTGTCATCGGCCTGCGTAACCTGCAGGAACAGGCGATTTTTAAGGTTCAAGTCGAGACCAAAGAGGCTATCCGCCAGTATTTCCGTAGCCACGATTTCACCGAAATTAACACGCCCAAGCTGTTGCCCGGTGCAACTGAGGGCGGTGCCGAAGTTTTCAAGCTTGATTACTTTGGCAAAGAAGCCACCCTGGCTCAGTCCGCCCAGTTCTACAAGCAAATTATGGTCGGTGTATTTGAGCGGGTATTTGAGATTAACCCCACCTACCGCGCCGAGCCCAGTGCCACCACGCGCCATATGACCGAATTCATTCACCTGGATGTGGAGATGGGTTTTGTAGACTTTAACGAATTGATGGATGTAGCCGGCGGTATGTTAATTGATGTAACCAACAAAGCTTGGGAGACGTGTGAAGCCCAGCTTAAGCTTTGGAACGCCGTAAGGCCTGTTTTTCCCGCCAAAATTCCAGTCATCCCACTCGAAGAAATCCATCAAAAATACAGTGCAGCCACTGGCCAAAGCAGTGTCGGCGAAAAAGACATGCGGCCGGACGAAGAGCGCTGGATTTGCGAATATGCCAAAGAAAACTTGGGTAGTGAAGCCGTGTTTGTAACTGATTGGCCAGCCGACGAAGCCAAGTTTTATCACCGTGTCAACGAAGAGAGACCCGAGTTTGCCGAACGCTTTGACCTGATCTTTCGCGGTATTGAAATTATGACTGGCAGCATGCGCGAACATCGTTATGATTTACTCATGAAACAACTCAAAGAAAAAACTGGCGCTGATCCCGAGCATCCCGGCTTCAAATACTATTTGAGCGCCTTCAAATACGGCATGCCGGCACACGGTGGTTTTGCTATGGGGCTCGAGCGCCTAACCGAAAAGTTAATTGGCCTGCACAACGTCAAAGAAGCTAGTTTGTTCCCCCGCGACATCAACCGTTTGGCCCCATAGGATTTTTAGAAATGTCACTCCATGATTCAACAGACGCAGCCTTAATCGAACTCATTCAAGAGTCGCTATCACAACGTGCCGAAAATCCTAAGGTTGAGTTTAAAGATGCTCGGGGTGGTTTGCCTCAAGATGTCCGGAAAACAATCTCGTCTTTTAGTAATACGCCGGGTGGTGGCGTACTGGTTTTTGGCGTGCTCGAGGATAGGGGCACCGGTCATATACAGGTTGTCGGAAATTTGGGGCTGGTAACACTTCAAGAAAATGTCACAAATCTCTTCAATGCGTAACTTGGCCAATACATTTTCGGTCACTTTATTGGGTGATAGATTCAAAGCATTAAATAGTCGCCAAGCCTTAATTTGGGAACGAATTTTAAAGAATGGCACTATGGGTGCGAGTGAACTGCAACTAATATTCAGCAACACATCAAGACCAACGCTTAATAGTGACCTCACTAAGCTAGTTAGTCTTGGTCTTATAAGACAAACCGGGCAATCTCGTAATACGCGATACGAGATAAATCAGTAAAAACTATAAGCAAACCAAGATTACACCTGTTGAGTTAATGATGAAAGACCAGAAGAAACTATAGGAAACTGTACAAAAACTAAGGAACGGGACCACAGGTCGAGTAATTTAGCTAAAAACCTAAAGTAAATTCGCCTATAACCGTCTGGTGCCCTAGGATTTCTGCTACAATTATTGTATGAGCAACAAAATTTTGGTGACGGACAGTTTGTTTATTTTTGATGAGCATATTAAGCGGCTGGGGGGGGGCAGGGCTAGAGGTTGAACGGCTGGACAAGCCACAGGCCACAGAAAAAGAACTATGCGGAGCCGTCAAAGGCAAAGTTGGTTATATTCTCGGTGGTACTGAGCATATTACCCAGAAAATTATAGACGCCGCGGACCAATTAAAGGTCATTGCGGTTACGGGCATCGACTATAAGTACTTTGTGCCAGCCTGGCACTATGCCACGCAAAAAGGCATTGCCATCGTCAATACTCCCGATGGCCCAACGCATGCCGTGGCCGAATGGGCCGTTACGATGGCTCTGGCAATGAACAGAGGAATTCTTGAGCTTGGCCGAGCTGGCACAAAAGATTTTCTGACAACCAAGGGTTTGGAAAACCAAACCGTCGGAATTATTGGGCTAGGCAGAATCGGACAACATATTGTTGGCATGTTGCAGGCTTTTCGGCCGAAGGAAATTAATTATTCCAGCCTGCATCGCCATGAAGAAGCCGAGAAAACCCTGGGTGTTACATATAAAACTATGCAAGAGGTTTTGGCAAAGAGCGATGTAATTTTCCTGTGCGTTCCATCCGATACCAGCCAGAATTTTATAGGCTGCAGTGAACTATCTAAGATGAAAGACGGAAGCTTGTTGGTCAGCTTTACCCATGGAATTGTGGACGAAACAGCACTGCTTGGTGAGCTGAAGTCTGGGCGCATCAGAGTGGCTTCCGACAATCCGCCGACCGAGTTGTTATCTCCTGATTTTGCCGACCTGCCGTTTTCAACCTGGTACTGTTTCAATGGCTCAAACGCTTTTAACACTGAACTGGAGCTGAAAACTACCAGCGACATGACCACGCAATCCATCATTAATATGCTGACTACCGGTCAAGACCAATACCGCGTAAACTAGTTCGGCTTAGCAAGATAATTTGCTACAATCCTTGCACAGGGAGCAGCTATGAAAATTTCAACTACGGATTTACACCAAAAAGTCACGGCACTACTACGGGAAGGTTTTAGCGAAGAAGAAGCCAGCAAAACGGCCGATTATTTAGTGTGGGCAGAGATGGGGGGGGGTCACTACTCAGGGTATCGTTAAGCTCACTGGCCCATCGGCGTTTCAGAACAAAAAACCTCAGCATGATTTAAAAGTGGAGCGAAACACCAAGCTATCACAACTTATTAATGCGGGGGATCATCTGTCGCCCTACGTCAGTCAAGTTGCCGTTGACAGGGTTATAGAAAAAGCCAAAGAACATGGCTTTGGGATAGTCGGTATGCATAATGCCCAGTCCAGTAATGGCGCCCAAGCCTTTTATGTAGAAAAAATTGCCCAGGCAGGATTTATTGGTATCTCGGCCGCTCGTGCTATTGCGTCGGCGGCAGCCTTTGGCGGGATTGATCCAGTTTTTGGCACAGATCCTATCGGCTTTTCTTTTCCAACAAATGACGATCCCTTGACGTTTGATATGGCCACATCGGCTATGACATGGTTTGGCCTGGTGGTTGCCAAGTCTCATGGTGAGCAAATCCCTGAGAATATGGCAATTGATAAAGGCGGCCACCCGACGACTGACCCCACCGCTGCTATGGACGGTGCACTTCTGTCATTCGACCGGAGCTACAAAGGATCCGGCATGGGCATGGTTGTAGAAATACTGGCCGGGCCATTAGTGGGTGCGGCTTATGGCGGATTTGAGGGCGAATGGGGTAATATCTTTATGGCAATTGACCCAGAATTATTGGTGGATTCGGCTCAGTTTAAAGCCAACTGCTCGGATCTTATCCAAAAAATAAAAGCTGCACGCAAAGGATCAGGTGTTGAGGATATTCGTTTGCCTGGTGAACGCGCCAGGGCTAGCCACCGACAAGCGGCCGGCTCGGGCTTTGTGGAAATCGATGACGGAGTAGCCAAAGAGCTCGGCTGGCTCTAAAAGTTTTAGATAATAGTGTCGCTCCTGTCAGTTAAGCTCTATACTAAAAACATAATAAGGAGGACGATATGGCGACGGCAATTGTGCATTTTGAGATTGAAGCGGGGGATGTAGAGCGGGCTCAGAAATTTTACTCGGCGGTTTTTGATTGGCGCTTTGAACGCTATGGAGAGATGGAATATTGGGGTATTTACACTGGGCGGGGCACAGGTTCCGACGGCGGGCAAGTGGGCATTAACGGTGGCTTGCTGCCACGCAAGGGTGGCGAGCCAGTAGATGGTGCAGCGGTCAACGCTTACGTCTGCACCATGGAAGTTGACGACATCGACAGCCTATTGCAAAAAATCAAAGACGCTAGCGGGCAAGTGGTGGAGGGTAAAACCGATGTGGCTGGCATGATGTGGACGGCCCAGTGCCAAGACACCGAGGGCAACATCTTCGGCCTGATGCAAAACAAACCCACGTCCAGTTAATTTTTAACGCGCGGCAAACCGGGCAGCTGGTCAAAATGAGCGTCGGATGTGACGAGTTGATAATCGTACTGGGCCACGAGCGTGGCAATCCAAATATCATTTGTGGGAATTGGTTTACCGTGGCGACGCAGCTCGGCCGCAAAGTCGCCGTAATACTCGGCCGTTTGTTCATCAATCGACAGAATAGTTACGCGGCGATCGCTTAAAAACGTGACCAACTGCTCGGCATTTTGACGCGCCAGACTGCCCGACCTAAAACCAGCTTTCAACTCTCCCAACACAATACTGGGCAAAGCAATCGCTGTAGCCTGTTGGACGAGTTTCACTAGTGCCTCATGGCCGCGGCATAGGTTGCTGTAACTATTGGTATCGAGTGCGATTCTTACTGCCATTTTTCTAAGTCTATGCGCTCAAATTCTTCAATAGTAGCGTCAAACTCAGGATCTTCCACCCATGTGCCAGCCAAACGATCAAGGTTGTGATTGAGCTTTGCACCTGACTTGGCATCGGAGTGTTGCTCGAGCGTTTCGAGTACAACTTTATTCAAACTTATACCTTTGCGCTTGGCTAGTTGGCGCAAACGACGATCGAGCTGAGGTGGCACCGAGCGAATAGTGTACTGTACGGTATTCATGCCTACAATGTAGGCAAAAAGTACAAGTTTGTCAAGCTAAATGTACCGATCACTTGTGTGCATGTTATAACTTTGTTATAATCCAGATATGAATGTGAAAATCATTAAGATTGGCTCGAGTGCCGGAACAATTATTCCCAAAAAACAACTCGACGAACTGGGGCTTAGCGTTGGCGACGAGGCAAGACTCAGCCTCGAGCCTATCAGAAGTTCCAAGCACACCAAGCTTTTGCGTGAGTATGATGCCTTTGTGGGGCAATACGGCCAAACACTCAAGAACCTAGCTGATCGCTAATGCAATACCTGAGCCTTGAGGAAATTTTGCGTCTGCATTTTCAGGTCATTGAAGATTTTGGCGGTAGCCACGGTGTGCGCGACGAACACCGGCTACAGTCGGTGGTTGAAGTGCCCGGGCAGGATGTGTTTGGTCAAGAACAATATCCTGGAGTATTTGAAAAAGCGGCGGTTTATTTACGCAATACCATTGGCGATCATCCATTTACTGACGGCAACAAGCGCACGGCTGTGACGGTTTGCGGTATTTTTTTAGCACGCAATGATCGGGCGCTGCAAGCAACTTCAAAAGAGCTGGAAAACTTTGCCGTGCGGGTGGCGACTGATCACTTGAGCGTGACCCAGATTGCTGCGTGGCTGAAAAGTCATACACACTAATCCTTAAGCAAAAACGCGCTATAATAATGGTTATGGATAGTCGCCAACCGCGTCCTCTCGATGCTGCCTACACCTCACCGTCCAAACAAGAGACCGATGATTACAAATTGGCCTCGGACTCCATGGATGATGACGAAGATTATGGCTCGGGCTACCGTGCGCCAGCTACCAATCCAAATAAAAAAAATCGGAAGAAACTCGCGATTGTGTTAATTGTGGTTTTGCTGTTGGCTTTGGGCGCAGCCGGCTACGAACTTTTTAAACATCGCCATGTGGCCACCAAAACTCCGGCCAAAACTTCGACTACGACGTCGGCCCAGCCACCGCCGCAGACCAGCACAAACTCAAGCACTACCACGCATTACGTTTCCAATGGCAAAGATTTAAATTTGGAGTTTGATTATCCATCCAGCTGGACGGTCACACCGGCCTCGGCTAATAACGCCAATGATCAAGCAATTGTTCTCAATTCACCATCGACGACACTGACAGTGGCCGATGGCACAAGTCAAACAGGCAAAGTTACGGTGAATATTCGTCCGGGCAGTGCCACCATCACCGAGCTGGCCGCCGGTATGGCTACGGCCGCCCAGACTTCTGCGCAATTTGCCTACAAAAACCCAACCCCCAGCCAACACCAATATCCATATCTGGCTTTTATGCATTTTGGCAGCAGCAGCTCAGCAGCTTCGGCCCAGAGCACCAACTCGACTGGCGCTTTTGAGGAAGTAATGATCACCGGCATTACGCAATTTAATAAAGGTGATGCCATCAGTGCGGCTAGCTTAAACCAACTTGATCCGATTATCAGCGTTAGTTTTTACCATTGCGCTACCACAGCGTGCGCCGGACAGGCCGCCGGCAGTTTGAGTATAACGGCCGATAACTGGCAAAATAATTCCTTATTTCAACAAGTCCAGGCCTTATTTGCCTCGCTCAAACTCAACTAAATTGGTCGAATTGACGCGACAAGTCCGGGCCGTAGCAATTAAAAAGTTGCATGTAAGTTAGAAAAGTCATACAATTCCTACCAATGAAAGATTGCTCAGTTAAATTTTACGGTACTGCGACAGTTGGCGAAAAAGGCCAAATCGTTATTCCGGTAGAAGCCCGAAATTCGCTAGGACTGGCCACTGGCGACAAGCTTTTGGTTGTTGGCCACGAAGGTCGCAAAAAATTGATGATTGTCCGCCCTGAAGATCTCAAAGAATTTGCCGCTAGTATGAGTGCGCACATGGACAATTTACTGAAAACCGTTGAACAAACTGAGGAGAAAGTAACCCTATGAATACCTTTGAAGTCAAAAACATCTATAAATATTACGGCAAAACCAAAGCCCTAGATGGCGTGACGCTCAAAGCTGAAGAAGGTAAAATTTTTGGCCTGCTGGGTCCCAATGGTGCCGGCAAAACGACGTTGGTAAAAGTTTTGAGCACTCTCATTGCCCCCGATAAGGGTAGCGCCAAAGTGCTAGGTGTGGATGTGGCAGAAGATCCTGACAAAGTGCGCCGGCTGATTGGTTTGGCTGGGCAATTTGCAGCGGTGGATGAATACCTAACAGGCCGCGAAAACATTTACATGGTTGGCCGGCTGTATCACCTAAGCGCTAAACAAGCCAAGCAGCGCACCCAGCAATTGCTTGACCAGCTTAACCTGGCCGACGCGGCCGACCGCATGGTGCGCACCTATTCGGGAGGCATGCGCCGCCGGCTAGATCTTGGTGCCAGCCTCGTTGGCCATCCCAAAATTTTGTTTTTGGACGAGCCAACCACCGGACTTGATCCGCGAACTCGTCTGGATCTATGGGCCATTATTCGCGACCTCGTGGCTGAGGGCACCAGCATTTTACTAACCACTCAGTACCTGGAAGAAGCCGATGAGCTGGCCGACATGATTGCCGTCATCGACCGTGGCAAAGTAATTGCCGAGGGTACCAGCAACCAGCTCAAAGCCAAACTCGGCGGAGACGTAGTGGAGTTTGAACTGCACAAGGCCGGCGACCAAGAAAAAGCCTTGAAGGCTGTGGGCTCCATCGCCAAGACCAAACCAAACGTCAGCGAAGATGGTTTGACCATTACCGTGCCTGTGCCGGATGGCTCCAAGAGCTTGTTGACTATCGTCCGAGCACTTGATCAGGCCAAAGTCGAGCCAGCCAGCGTGGCGCTGCATCGTCCGTCACTAGATGATGTGTTCCTAAAGCTTACTGGCACGAAAGCTTCAGAAGTGGCTACGGCCGCAAAACCTAGCAAACGAAAGGGGCGTCCGTTATGAACTTTTTCAAAGCTGCTTATTTTCAGGTTGTTGACACTTGGGCAATTACCAAACGCAATTTGCTACGCTACACCCGCTTGCCACAGTTAGTATTTTTTAGCTCAGTCCAACCGATCATGTTTTTGCTGCTGTTCAACTTTGTTTTTGGCGGCTCGCTCGGTGGTTCAACAGCGGCATTTGGCGGTAGATACATCAATTATTTGCTGCCGGGCATCATGGTGCAGATGATTATGTTTGGCGGCATGCAAACCGGTATTGGTCTGGCCCGCGATATGAGTAGTGGAATTATTGATCGCTTCCGCAGCTTGCCAATGAGCCGCTTGGCGGTGCTAGCTGGGCGTACTTTTGCCGACACTGCCCGCAATGTCGTGGTGGCTTTGATAATGGTGATAGTGGGCATGCTGCTGGGCTTTCGTTTTCACAGCGGCTTGATTCACGGTGTTGAAATGGTAGCCATTATCTTGCTGTTTGGCTTTGCACTGTCGTGGTTCATGGCTTTTATCGGTCTGTTTGCCCGCGACGAGGAAACGGCTCAGCTGGGCGCCTTTGTGCTGATTTTCCCGCTGGTGTTTGCTAGCTCCTCATTTGTGGCGGTCAATACGATGCCACACTGGTTGCAAAAGTTTGCCAATAACCAACCTATAACGTTTGCTGCCAGCGCTGCCCGTTCATTGGCGCTCGGCACGCCGAGTGGCGGCGCAGTTTGGAAGCTGCTGCTATCCGTGGCGCTCATCATGTTGGTATTTATTCCGCTGTCGGTTTACACCTACAAGCGCCGCGCCTAAAGCTCTCAAACTTACCACACCCTAAATAAAAAACCTCCCGTTTTTAGGCGAGAGGTTTTTACTTGAATTATTGTTTTTGATGACGAGGCAAATGGTCAAAACGTCGCTTAGCGTACCAAGATAGCACGCCGGCAATACGTCACCTCCCATAATTTCGTCATACCAGCAGCGTACGGCGGAAAGCCCGACTTTGTCAAGTGCGAGCATAAGAAATTTAGTAAAATGCTAAAAGTTTCTGTTACACTTATGATTAAAATAAGATTAAAAAGGCACATACACTATGGCTGAAGCTGATCTTTCGTCAAACGAACCAATAGGCGAGACGCACAAGCAATCTTCCAAGTCGGCTGACAGCACTATTGATGACGATAAAACTGACGCTGCGGTAGAGCAAATTGAACACAGCGAAAGCGACGAAGTACTGGCGGCCGAGGATGCCAGTCGCAGCGCATCGCCCACCAAACCCTGGTACAAACAACTACTCGGCAATAAAAAATTCTCAATTCCCGCAGCATTCATTATAGTTATTGCCTTGTTGGCTGCCGTACCGATTACTCGCTACAAACTAGTTGGTTTAGTCTGGAAGCAAAGTTTCACGGTACATATTTTAGACGCTCAAACTCGGCAGCCTATCAGTGAAGCCTCGCTGAGCCTAGCCGGCAAAACCTCTATCACTAATAACCAGGGCAAGGCAACGTTTAGGGTTAAAGTTGGACACGACCACCTAAGCTTTACCAAGCAGTATTACAAAAGTGTTTCCGATACGGTGCTGGTGCCAATTATGAAGCAAAAAGGCGAATTTACCGTGCGGGTGGTGGCCACCGGCCGGCAAGTACCCATCGCAGTGGTAAATAAAATTAGCGGCGTAGCGGTGGCCAATGCGCTAGTAAATGCTGCTGGTACCCAAGCGCGCACCGATAAAACCGGTACAGTAACCATTGTATTGCCGGCCAACAAAACTAGCGTGCCAGCCAAAATTATCGCTCCCGGCTACAATGATGCGGCCGTTACCATTACGGTGAGTACAGCCGCTACGCCGGCCAATACCTTTCAAATTGTACCAGCCGGCAAAGTTTACTTTCTCTCGAATTTGAGTGGTAAAATCGACGTAATTAAAACCAATCTTGACGGCAGTGGCCGCCAAACGGTGCTGGTTGGTACCGGCAACGAAGACAAGCAAAATACCGTACTTCTGGCCTCGCGCGATTGGAAATATTTAGCCCTGCTGACTCAGCGAACTGCCGGTGGCAATCCGGAACTTGACCTTATCAACACCAGCAACGACCAGCTCACCAACATCGACCAGGGCCCAATTACCGTAACGCTCGTCGGCTGGTCCGGACACTACTTTGTCTATGAGGTTAATCGACCCGCCGTTCCCAACTGGCAGCCCAATGCGGCAAGTATCAAAAGTTTCAATGCCGATACTAGCAAATTACTCACGATTGTTAACTCCGATGCGAGTGGCACAAGCAATGCTGACGCTCAGTATCAAGTGCTTTCAAATCCGCTCTTTTTGGGTAGTAACTTGGTATATACCACAACCTGGTATCAGTATCCTGGCTATCTTACAGTTGGCGGCAGACAAAACAGTGTAATGTTAGTAGGCGCTGATGGCAGCAATAAGAAAGTCGTGGACAGCCTTGACGCCACCAGTAGCTATTTTGGCAACATTATCCAAACTGAACTGCAGGAAGTTTTGATCGAAGTTTCACCAATTGGAACCGCCAGCCGAACTTTTTATCAATACGACGGCAGCCAACTTAAGCCCGCTCCATCGACGGTTACAGACAGCACCTTCTATCAAAGTACAAACCCCACATATCTCATTTCACCCAGCGGCAACCAAACCTTTTGGGCGGAACCGCGTGATGGTAAAAACACCCTGTTTGTTGGCGATGCCAGCGGTAATAACGGCAAGCAAATTGCCACCTTAAGTGATTATAGCCCCTACGGCTGGTATACCGATGACTACGTGTTGGTACAAAAAAGCGGTAGTGAACTCTACATTATGCCAGCCAGCGGCGGCACGGCACTTAAACTGAGCGATTACTATAAACCGGCTCAAACCTTCAATGGCTACGGTGGCGGCTACGGCGGCTTGTAGACATTTCAGCGTATAATATGCAGTCATGGAGAAATTATCATCGGCGCACATTGCCGAGTTCCAACAGATTGTTTGGAATTTTTTTAAAGCAAATCGGCGGCAGATGCCGTGGCGAGTCGCCGAGCCTGACGGTAGCTTTGATCCGTACAAAATTTTGGTAAGTGAGATGATGCTGCAGCAAACACAAGTTGCTCGAGTGATTCCTAAGTTTGAGGAGTTTTTAAAGCGGTTTCCAACAATTGAAGCTTTGGTCGCTGCTTCACTTGGCGATGTTCTGAGAGTTTGGCAAGGCCTGGGTTATAATCGCCGGGTCAAATACCTGCACTTTGCGGCTCAAGCTCTCGTTACTCAATCAAAACCCTGGCGATATGAAGATCTAGTGGCGCTCACTGGCGTTGGCTCCAGCACTGCCGCCGCTGTGCTGGTTTATGCCCACAATCAGCCGTTACTGTTTGTGGAAACCAATATTCGCACTGTCTTCATCCATCACTTTTTCAAAGACCAAACGGGTGTGACTGATCGTGATATTCTGGAGCTGCTCGAACAAACGCTCGACCAAGCCCGGTCGCGAGAATTTTACTGGGCACTGATGGACTGGGGTACGTACCTAAAAACTACAGTGGGTAATCTGGCCAAACAAAGCAAACATTACACCAAGCAATCAAGCTTTGCCGGTTCGCGTCGGGCAGTTCGCGGGCAGGTGATTCGTTTGCTGGCTGGTGGCGAGCAAACTTTGGCCGAACTTAAAGCTCACATTCAAGACGAACGATTACGTTCCGTGCTTGTCGATTTATCGAAAGAAAAACTAATCCGCCAAACTGCCAAACGTTACCATTTGGCCTGAAGCTGTTGCATCTGGGGGCATTCTAGGCTATTTTGCAATGGTGAAAATTTTTCAAACCACCAATGACTCTGAAGTTGTAGACTTGCTAAACGGCGGCGCTGTGGCTGTGCTGCCAACAGATACGGTGTATGGGCTAGTCTGTCGAGCCGCGGACGGGCAAGCGGTGGCACGGCTGTACGGTCTCAAGAATCGTGAGCACAAGCCGGGCACAGTAATTGCAGCGAGTATTGATCAGCTGGTAGGGCTTGGGATCAGACACCGGTATCTCACGGCTGTCGAGCGGTTTTGGTCCAGTGCGGTGAGCGTGGTGGTGCCTGTGGGCTTGGAGCTGAATTATCTCGATCTGGGCAAAGGCTCACTGGCGGTGCGTGTTTCGGCCAACGAAGCCTTGAATAAACTGCTGCGCCAAACCGGGCCGCTTCTTACGACGAGTGCTAATCTGCCCGGTGAGTCACCGGCAAATACCATCGCCGAAGCCCATCAATATTTTGATAAAGGCGTTGACTTTTACATAGACGGTGGGGATCTTGGTGGCCGCCAACCCTCCACCATTATCCGCATGGTCGACGATGCCATCGAAGTTTTGCGCACAGGATCTGTTAAGATAGATGAAGACACAGGGAGAATTTTATGACATTTGATGACTACCAAAAACAAGCACTCACCACGGCTTACACTGATCCGAAATATGTCGACACGCTCATGGATAAAACCATTTGGGCTATGGGTGTGGTGGGCGAAGCTGGCGAGGTCGTCGAAAAATGGAAGAAGATCGTTGCTTACAAAGAGGGTAAGGTCAGCGGCGAAGACCTGGCCGAGCTGGCTAAAGAACTGGGCGACGTGGTATGGTATATCGCCGTGCTGGCCCATAGCCTGGGTCTGAGTTTTGACGACATTATGGCACGCAACGTCGCCAAGCTCAAAAGCCGTAAAACTCGTGGTGTTATCAAGGGCGCTGGGGACAACCGCTAAGCAAATGAACGGCACGAGCACTATTCCTGGTATTTGCGTATTGGTGCGCAGTGGTTCCAAACTGCTGTGTGTGCTGCGCGAACACACTGGTTTTATGGACGGTTTCTGGGGTTTGCCAGGTGGACACGTTGAACCTGATGAAAGCTTTAGTCAGGCCGCCTGCCGTGAAGCCTTGGAAGAAGTTGGGCTCACCATTCGGCCAGAGGATCTTACGTACAAACTAACAGTGCACCGCAAAGCTGCTCACGATGTGCGCGTTGATGTCTATTTCGAAGTGACCACCTGGACCGGCGAGTCCACAAACACGGAACCCGAACGTCATGCCAAGATTAGCTGGTTTGACGAAAACAATCTGCCCGCCAACCTCTGTGATTACATGACCGCCGGTCTTGCCGCTATCAAACACAACAAATCCTATACCGAATTCGGCTGGGACTTGTTGAGCTAAAGCTGATTGACCGTATAAACCTCAAGACCTTTGCAACATGTCAGCAGGCGTCCTGTACTGTAAGCTCAAGTGTACACGCTCAAAGTTGTAGTAGGCCAGGTACTTCGTAAGTTTTACCTGTATGGTAGCGTTGCTCGT
>JABXNS010000025.1_pt1 | contig 104927 bp, 103 predicted proteins | sample 7301101 | NCBI WGS metagenome assembly JABXNS01 (sample SAMN14449646, study PRJNA615230) | soil metagenome | isolation source: soil from bare, unvegetated metal-rich iron-sulfur acidic spring small-cell... | place: Canada: Paint Pots Mound, Kootenay National Park, BC | collected 2017-05-25 | reverse complement strand
TGGCCAAGTACATTTTCTTTACCGGCGGCGTCGTCAGCTCGCTCGGTAAGGGCATCACGGCGGCATCGCTCGGGCGGCTGCTGAAGGCGCGCGGGATCAGCGTTTCGGTTCAGAAACTCGATCCGTATATCAACGTCGACGCCGGCACCATGAACCCGTATCAGCACGGGGAGGTCTTCGTTACCGAAGACGGCGCTGAAACCGATCTCGACCTCGGTCACTACGAACGTTTCATCGACGAGAACTTGTCGCGCGCCAACAACGTGACGGCGGGCCAAATCTACAACTCCGTCATCGACAAGGAACGCCGCGGCGATTACTTGGGCGCGACCGTGCAAGTGATCCCACACATCACCAACGAGATCAAGTCGCATATCAAGCGCGTCGCCGAGGAAAGCCACGCCGACGTATGCATCGTCGAAGTCGGCGGCACGGTCGGCGACATCGAATCGCTGCCGTTCCTCGAAGCGATCCGGCAGATTCGCTACGACGTCGGCGACGAAAACGTCATGTTCGTGCACTTAACGCTCATGCCGCACTTGGGAGCGCCCGACGAACTCAAGACCAAGCCCACCCAGCATTCCGTGCGCGAATTGCGCGGAATCGGAATCAGCCCCGACGCAATCGTTTGCCGCACCGCAACTTCGAGCCCGATGGCCATCGAAATCAAAGAGAAGATCGCGCTGTTTTGCGACGTTCCGCCGAGCGCCGTCGTGCAGAACGCCGACGCTCCGACGATCTATCAGGTTCCGCTGAATCTGGAAGCGGAGGGCTTGGCGGAAGCGGCAATTCGCAAGCTGCGCCTTCCTCAGGCGCCGCCGCAATTAGAAGAATGGGCTTCGGTCGTGGAGCGCGTGCTGAATCCGGAACGGCGCGTTACGATCGCGATCGTCGGGAAGTATGTAGAACTCAAGGATGCGTACATCTCGATCAATGAAGCGCTCCATCACGCCGGGATCCATTACAATGCGGCAGTGGACATCCGGCGCATCGATTCCGAGACGGTCGAAAACGACGGCGTAGCCGTGCTGCGCGCGGCGCATGGAATCTTGGTCGCTCCGGGCTTTGGGGCGCGCGGCGTGAAAGGCAAACTGCGCGCCATTAAATACGCGCGCGAAAACCGTGTTCCGTTCTTGGGGATCTGTTACGGCATGCAGTTGGCGTGCGTGGAATTCGCGCGCAACGTCTGCGGCTTGCCCGAGTCCATGACCCGCGAAGTGGACGAGACGACGATCGACCCGGTCATCGACTTCATGCCCGACCAGCGCAACCTGGAAGTCTACGGCGGCACGATGCGCTTGGGCTCGTACGCCTGCGAGCTGGAGCCGCAGTCGCATGCGGCCGAAGCGTACGGCGAATTGCAGATCACTGAGCGCCATCGTCACCGCTACGAGTTCAACAATCGTTACCGCGCGCTGTTCGAAGAACACGGCATGCGGTTCACTGGCCACCACGTCGTTGGAAAGGCCACGCTGGTCGAGCTCATCGAGCTGCCTGCCGACATGCACCCGTGGTTCGTCGGAACGCAAGCGCACCCCGAATTCAAGTCTCGCCCGACGCGGCCGGCGCCGCTCTATCGCGATTTCGTCGGCGCGGCGCTCGTGCACGAGCAGCGGCTGCGGGAAGAACCTTCATTCGTTCAAGCGACGTCACTGCGGTCGTCCTAACCCGCAACGAAGAGCGGAATCTGCCGCGTGCGCTGGGCTCGCTCCCCGCGGGCATGTCCGTGCTCGTTGTGGACCACCGCTCAACGGATCGAACGCTCGAGATCGCGCGCACGCATGGCGCGGCCGTCCGGGAGCGCGACTTTCACGGTTTCGTCGACGCGCGGCGATTCGCGCTCTCCGAAGTGCGGACGGAATGGACGCTCATGATCGACGCTGACGAAGCGATCGACGCGCAGCTGCGCCAAGCGATCTCGGAAGCGGCGGGAGACTATAACGGCTACCACGTGCGGCGCACGACGTTTTATCGCGGCCGCGCGCTGCGCATGTGGCGCAACGAGCTCCTGCTGCGACTGTTCCGCACAAAGGACGTGCGCATCGACCCGTTTCCCTCGGCGGGCGGAAGCGCGCAGCTGCACGAGCGCTGCACGTGCGATCCGCCGCTGGGCACACTCGACGGAACCTTGCTGCACTACTCGTATCCTACGCACGAGGCGTACGGCGCGAAATACGATTTTTACACCTCGATCGAAGCACAGGGGATAAAGCCGTCGCGAGCGCGCGCCGCGATCGAAGTCGCGCGCGCGGTTCCGCGGTTCTTGTGGTATCTGGTTGGACGCGGCGCGGTGGCCGATGGGATCGACGGCGCGCGCGTCGCCTGGAGCTCGGCGTTCTATCCGGCTGCGGTGCGCCTCAAAGCTCTCCGCAGGTGAGAGCGCGCATAGCGCTCGACGCGCGCGTCACGCGGCAGCTTTCTGCCGGCATGCAAACCTACGTGCGTGAGCTTACCGCACGGCTGCCGGCGGCGGCGCCGGACTTGGAGTTCTCGACCTTTGCCGGCGGCGGAAATTTCGGATGGGCCGAGCTCGTGCGGCTGCCTTTGGCGATTCGCGCGGCCAAGCCGGCGTTGACTCATTACTTGTCGCAGTACACGCCGCTGCTGATGCCGCGTCCGTACGTCGTAACGATCCACGATCTGATCCATCTGCTTTTTCCGGAAAACTTCAAACGTAAAGTCGGACCGTACTACCGCAGCGTCGTGCGTCACGTCGCCGGGCGAGCCGCCCGCGTAATTACCGATGATGCGCGCACGGTAGCCGACCTCCGGCGTTTCCTGGGAATAGCGCCCGAACGCGTGCGGGTCGTTCCACTCGGCGTAAAGGAGGTCTATCTGCAGCCCGCTGTTCCGCACCGCGGCGCGCGTCCTTATTTTTTCTACTCCGGCAATCATCGCGAGCATAAGGATCTCGCCACGCTGCTCGATGCATGGAAGGCGCTGCCTGAAAGCGATGCGGTGGATCTGCTAATGACGGGAGCGGACGACATCGGCGCGTCCCAATTTGCCATGCAGAACCGCAAAGTGATCGTGCTCGGAGACGTTCCGGCAAACGAGCTGGCCGGATACTACGCCGGTGCCGTTGCGCTGGTGCATCCGGCGCTGCGTGAAGGTTTCGGGCTGCCGATGCTTGAGGCGATGGCGGCCGGCTCTCCTGTGATAGCATGCGCCGATGCGCTCCCATCCGTGTTGCGAGGCGCGGCTCTGACGTTTCCCGCGCGCGATGCGGCCGGAGCGTCGCGCGCGATGCAGCGGGTGCTCGCCGACCAGGGGCTGCGCATGAAACTCGTTAATGAAGGGCGGGCTCGTGCGGCGGAATTTACATGGGATCGCTGCGCGCGTGAAACTGCGAACGTCTATAGAGAAATAGTGGAGGGATCGACCCGGTGAAGAAGCTGGCCTGCGTGCTTGTTGCCGTGATGCTCACGGCTGCCGTCCACGGGCACAACCGTCCGGGCAAAACGATCCGGCCCATCGCGGTGATCCTCAACGGGATGCACCTTTCAGTCAATCCGGGACCGCAATTCTACCGCGATCATCTGCTCGTTCCGGTACGCCGGATTATCGAAGCGCTCGGCCTCCAATTCCAACGGGTGGGCCGGAACGTGACGACGTACGTCGGCGCGAAGCAGATCACGCTCACAATTGGAAGCACGCGCGCTTCGGTCGACGGCGACCCCGTCTACTTGGATGCCGCACCCGTCGAAATCGGTAACACGCTCTATGCGCCGCTTCGATTCTTTACGGCGGCGCTCGACGCGCAAGCGAATTTCGACCGCCAAACCAACAGTGTCGAGATCGTATCGAGTTTGATCGGCCGCAGCGCGCCCGGGACGACCGGGGCGGGAACGAAAACGCGCGGAACGGTCACTGCAGTCGACCTGGATTCCTCTCCCGCTACGATCACGCTGACCTACAATGCTTCGATCCGTACTCTTCCCATCGACCCCGCCGCACAGGTCGTCGTTCAAGACGTCAACACCGGAACGTCCAATTCGGGCGAATTAAGCGACATTCACGCCGGCGACTGGGCTGAAGTCATGCTCGAGCGAGGGGGGCGCGTCAAACACGTCGTCGATGCCTACGGTTCGCATACCGGCACGATCGCCGCGGCCGCTTCCGGCGTTATCGTGCTGGGCGACGGGCGCGTCATCAGCCCGAGCCGGGCCACCGCGATCACGCTCAACGGCGATGCCGTCACCATCGATCGCCTGCAAGTCGGCGATGCGGTGAGCGTGCGCTACAATATCGACACATCGGAACCGCGGCAAATCATTGCTACACGCAAGGGTGCGGTCTCACCGACGGCCGGCCCGGTGGCGATCGCAGCAATTGGCGTTTCGCCGGAGCGTCCGCTGCGAAAAAACGACACGCTCTCCATCGTTATGCACGCTACGCCGGGCGGCGTCGCGAGCTACGATTTGGGGCCTTACGTCACAAACTTGCCGCTGCGCGAAACTGCTCCCGGCGTTTATTCGGGCAGTTATAGAGTCGGCGCGGGCGTGAATTTTGCCAACGTTCCGGTATTTGGCCATTTGAGCGTTCATGGCGGAGCGCCCACGACTTGGGAATCGTCTGCGCTCGTTTCGATTTCGACCGAACCGCCGGGCATCAACGATTTCGCGCCCGGAAACGGCGTCACGGTCAACAACAGCCGCCCCAGCATTTACGCCACCTTCGCAAGCGGCGTCGTTCCGGTCAACGCTTCGAGCGCAAAGATCGAGGTCAACGGCCACGACGTCACCTCGTCGGCGACGCGCAGCGACCGCTTCATCGATTACATGCCGCAGGTCGATTACCGCAGCGGCCCGGTACGCGTCATCGTGCGGGTTTCGGACGAAGCTGGGAATACGTCTACGAAGAGCTGGACGTTCTACATCAAATCGAGGTAAGCGTATGAAAAGATTGACTGCGTGCGCCGCGCTGGCGCTGATGCTGGCGTCGTGCGCCGGGAACCAGAACGCCGCCGGAGGAGCCGGCGCGCCACTGGTGATCGCGCGCGTCAAGGACGCTGTCATTCTCGATCCGGCTCAAGCCACCGACGGGATGTCGCTCAATCTCACCCAGGAAATGATGAAAGGGCTGGTCGAGTTCAAGCTCGGAACGTTCGACGTTCGGCCGTCCATCGCGCAGAGCTGGAAAATGAGCGCGGACGGTTTGCGCTGGACGTTTCAATTGAAGAAGGGTTTGAAGTTTTCCGACGGCACGCCGATCGATGCGGCCGCCGTCAAGTTCAATTTCGATCGCTGGCGCCTGACGAAGAATCCGTACCATCAGAACTATCCGTACGGATACTATGCGGATATGTTCGGAGGTTTTCCGGGATTGATTACCGGCGTGGAAGCGCCCAATCCGCAGACCGTAACGTTCACGCTCTCGCGTCCGCTCGGTCCGTTCTTACGCGACCTCGCGATGCCGTCGTTTGCGATCGCCTCTCCCGCCGCCGTTCGGAAGGATCTCGCCGGATTCGGAACCCACCCGGTCGGCTACGGGCCGTACATGCTCAAGGAGTGGGTGAAGGACGACCATATCACGCTGATCGCAAACCCGGCCTGGCAAGGCACGAAGCCGGCCTATGCGACCGTCATCGTGCGCGACATTCCCGATCAAGCCACGAGCGTGCTCGAGATGCAGCGCGGCGGGATCGATTTTCTGACCGACCCGCGGCCCGACGACGCCGCGCAACTGGCAAAGCAGTCCGGCGTGACCGTTTACGAGCAGCCGTCGAACAATAATTCGTATCTCGCGCTCAACGTTCAGAAAACGCCCTTTGGCACCCTGGCCGTTCGACAGGCGGTCGCCTATGCGATCGACGTGCGCGCGATCGTCAAAGCGTTTTACGCGACGGGCGCAGTCGTCGCGACGAACTGGACGCCTCCCGGGATGCTGGGTGAGGACAAGTCGCTGCAGTCCTATCCTTACGATCCGTCAAAAGCCAAGCAGCTGCTGGCGCAGGCCGGACTTTCCGGCGGCTTCACTACCGACCTCTACTATCCGACGACGCCGCGGCCATACATGCCCGAGCCGCAGCGAATTGCCGAAGCGATCCAAGCCGATCTGCAAAAGGTCGGCATCGGGGTCACGCTCGAGCCGTACGAGTTTGGCGTCTTTCTTGAAAAAGTCCGCAACGGCGAACACCAGATGTGCCTGATCGGATGGAGCGGCGACAACGGCGATCCGGACAATTTCTTCTATCCGCTCCTCGACAAAGACAGCGCGCTTGCAAAACCCAATGGCCAGAACTACTCCTTTTGGGAAGACGAAGCGTTCCACCGCCTCATCGTCAGGGGGCAAACGACGCTTGACGATGCCGGACGCGCCGTCGTCTACCGCCAGGCCAACGACATGATTCACGATCAGGTGCCGGCTTTGCCGATAGTTCATACGACGGTCCCCGTCATCGTGAAATCGTCGATCGCCGGATTCGTGCCGAGCCCGGACACGCACATCGCATTTGAATACCTGCATCCAAAGTAATCTGGGCGCGTGGCTACGTTTGCAAGGTCGTATAAGTGTGTCATCCTGAGCTTGTCGAAGGGACGCTCATGAGCACCAATTGCCTTTTCTGTAAGATCGTCTCCGGTGAGATCCCGGCAAAAATCGTGCATCGCGATAATGGGATTATCGCGATCGAAGATGTTAACCCGCAGGCTCCGGTTCATCTGCTCGTTCTGCCGGAACGCCACGTCGCCAATATCGCGGAGCATACATTTAAAGGCTCTGCCGACGAAATCACCTCGCTGATGGAAACTGCCGCTGCGCTAGGCGCGCAGAACGCCGGCGGCTTTCGCCTGGTCGTGAATACCGGAACGGACGGCGGCCAAACGGTGGATCATCTGCACGTTCATGTGCTCGCTGGAAGGCAGATGAACTGGCCGCCCGGTTAAGGAGTCGTGCGAGTAAAACGTTAATAAGGTGTGTATAAACGATCTTTCTTGTGCAATGGCTGTGAGTGACGCCAAAACCCTATTGCAATCGACTTTCTTCCTTGATACCATGCAATCACTTCGAGTAACGACGAAGTGCGGAACGTAATAAACCGCGATCGAGCATGCTGAGGGCGTTGCAAGTGCGGTGCCGGAGTGCGAAGGTCGAACCGGAGGCGGGCGTGAGTAGGGGTTCGGAAACGGACTCAAACGCGCGAACCGCGCCGGAGATACAACAAGGCCCGAGGCCTCACGGCAACGGGCCTTGCTATTTCCCGTGCTTTGACTGTAATGCGGCCCTATGATAAAGTCACCTATTGGGCCCGCTGGCCCACGAGATTTCGATTGAAAGGGGGGTTGTAATTTAATGGAAGTACGCGTAGCTCCGGGGGAGTCTATCGAGAGCGCGCTGCGCCGTTTCAAAAAAGCCACCCAGAAAGCCGGAGTCTTGGCCGAGGCGCGCAAGCACGAACACTACGAGAAGCCGAGCGTCCGCCGCAAGAAGAAATCCGCGGCCGCGCGCAAGCGCCGTGCCTAGTCCCGCATGGCCAGTTTGAAAGACCGCATCGCCGCCGATCTCAAGGAGGCGATGAGGGCTCGCGACCAGCTCCGGCTCGACACGCTGCGCTCGGTCCTTTCCGGGTTCACGTACAAGCGGACCGAGGCCGGGGTCGACTTGACCGAAGCCGACGAATCCGATGTCGTTCGTAAGCAAGTCAAACAGCGCAGCGACGCCGCCTCCGAATTCGAAAAAGCCGGGCGCAAAGAACTCGCCGAAAAAGAGCTCCGCGAGCGAGAGATTCTGACCGCGTATTTACCGGCGCAAAAATCCGAGGACGAGATCCGGTCAATCGTGCGCGCGATTATCGCGGAACTGCCCCAGGGCAGCCGCAATCAGGGTGCGGTCATGAAGGTCGCGATGCCGCAGCTCAAAGGGGAAGCCGACGGCAACCTCGTGCGCAGGATCGTCACCGAAGAGATCGGCTAAAACGAAGAGAGCCCTGTAACCTTCGCGAAGGGCCTAGGTAGCTAAAAGCATGCTTGGGTTCAAGATGGGACTACTGGCTGCAGCCGGGCTTATTGCAGCCGGGTTCTTTTCGGCGTCCGCCGCGCAGCAGACGGCAAGAACCGGCACGGTCGTCGTTATTCCGATTACCGGAACCGTCGACGACGGCATGGATCACTTGGTCGTGCGCTCTATCGAAAAGGCCCAGAGCGAAGGCGCATCGGCGATCGTGCTCGACGTGAACTCGCCGGGCGGCGTGCTCGAAGCGGCCTTCGACATCCGGGACGCCATCCTGAACACCACCATCCCGACGTATGCATTCGTCGACGGCCGCGCTTACTCGTCGGCCGCGCTCATCACGCTGGCTGCGCGGCATATCTACATGTCGCCCGGCGCGTCGATCGGCGAAGCCGAGCCGTATCCGGTTACTTCCAAACTCATTTCGGCGGTCAAGGCTGAATTCAAATCGACGGCCGAGCGAAACCATCGCGACCCGCTCATCGCCGCCGCGATGGTCGATAAGACGATCGATCTTCCTGCGTACAAGCAGCCCGGGCAAAATTTGACGCTCGACACGCAAGCCGCGCTCAAAACCAAGATCGCCGATGGTGAAGCGGCGTCTCTGGGAGCGATGCTCGCAGCGAACCATTTGAGCGGACCGCAAGAAACGCCGCAGTACACGTTTGCCGAGCAGCTGGCGCGCTTCGCGACTAACCCGGCTGTGAGCGGACTGCTGTTGACGCTCGGCTTCTTGGGCTTGCTCATCGAGATGCAAACGCTGCACGGGATCGCAGGCGTGATCGGCGTCGCATCGCTCGCACTGTTTTTCGGTTCGCACATTTACGCGGGATTCAGCAACGGATGGGTAGTCGTGCTGGCAGTCGCCGGCGTCGTGGGCATCCTTTACGAATTGCACATCGTTCCAGGGCACGGTGCGCCGGGCATACTCGGCGGAATTGCGCTGCTTTCGGCAATACTGCTGGCCTTCGGCATCCCGCTGTTTTTCATCGCGATGCAAACGATCGCTACGGCGATCGTCATGACGGTGATTCTGTTCTATCTCGCAACGCGGGCTTTTCCGCAGAACGCTTGGATGGCGCGGCTCACCTTTGCGAGCGCGCAAGGGCCGGATTACGTCACCAGCCGCGATCTCTCGCACCTGCGCGGGCAAAGCGGTACGGCCAGCTCGTATCTGCGGCCGGCGGGCGTCGCGACGGTGGACGGACGCCGGATCGACGTCCTGACGCAAGGTGAATTCATTCCGGCAGGTACACCTATTCGCGTGACCCGTGTCGAGGGCGCGCGCGTCTTCGTCGAACCCATCGACATGCCGAGTTACAAGGAGTAAATCTTGGGCGTTACAATCGGCGCGACCATTATCTTTTTCGTCGCGATCATTTTGTTCTTTACGTTTCTCTATTATTTTCCCATCGGCATGTGGTTCAGAACGGTTGCGGCGGGCGTACCCCTGTCGATCGGCTCGCTCATTCGCATGCGCATCATCGGCATTCCGCCGAGCGTCATCGTCACGAACCTCGTGCGCGCGCGTAAAGCGGGACTTCCTCTGAATGTGGACCAGCTGCAGTCGCACTACCTGGCCGGCGGCAACATCGAAAATTGCGTGCTTGCGATGATCGCGGCGCAGCGCGCTCAGATCCCGTTGGAGTGGCAGCGCGCGGCGGCAATCGATCTCGCCGGCCGGAACGTTTTGGAGGCGCTGCAAACATCGGTCAACCCCAAGGTCATTGAAACGCCGATCTTCCAAGGCGTCGCGCAGAACGGCATTCAGTTGAACGTCAAGGCGCGTATTACGGTCAGAAGCAACCTGGATCGCTACGTCGGCGGCGCCGGAGAACCGACGATCGTGGCGCGCGTCGGCGAAGGCGTCGTTTCCGCGGTCGGTGCAGCGCTCGACCATAAACAGGTATTGGAGTATCCGGATCGCATCAGCAAAGCCGTGCTCGCGAAAGGTCTGGACGCGGGCACCGCGTTCGAAATCGTTTCCATCGATATTGCCGATGTCGACGTCGGCAAGAATATCGGCGCAGAGCTGCAGATGTCGCAAGCCGAGGCCGACCGGCGGATCGCGCAAGCGAAAGCTTCCGAACGGCAATACGCGGCGCAGGCTGCCGAACAAGAAATGAAAGCCGAAACGCAGCGCATGCGGGCCAAAGTGGTTGACGCCGAAGCGTCGGTCCCGCAAGCGATTGCGGAGTCGTTTCGCAGCGGCAACCTCGGAATCATGGACTATTACCGGATGAAGAACATCCAGGCCGACTCGGAGATGCGCGGCGCGATTTCGGGCAGCGTTTCTCAGAGCGATCAAGGTCCGCCCCCGACCGCTCCGCCGCCGCCTCCCGCGAAGTAAATGCCTCGTAGAGGGAGCGCGCCTTCGCCCCAGCGAGTGCTCGAAAAAAGCGAGGGCGGGACGGTTCGAGCGATGTTCGAAGATGGGAAGAGTCTCCTGCGGGCAGTTATTGCCGCGGAAGTACTCGGACCACCCCGGGCATTGAGGGAGTACGAACTCTGGAGTCAACGACCGAACGAACTGTCGACCTAAGCGAACTCACGGATCAATTCCGGCTGTTCGGAAAATTCGATCAGAATCTCTCGGCGTTGGAAGACGCGCTCGCGGTTTCACTGCGGGTCGACGGCCATAGCCTGGTTGTCCACGGTGAAAAGGACGCTGTCGAGCAAGCTTACGACGTTGTGAAGCGCATGCTCGATGCAGCTGTTCGCGGCGTTCACCTTACTCCCGATGACGTCGCGTTAGCGACGTCCGACGTGCGACGCGGCGGCGAAGCGTCGGCGCTTCCCGAAACGTTGTTCCGCTCGCATCGCGGGCGCGAGATCAGGCCGAAGACCGCGGGGCAGCGAGCGTTCGTCGATTCGATCGAATGCAATACGCTGACGTTCGGCATCGGTCCGGCGGGAACGGGGAAAACATTTTTGGCGGTCGTGATGGCCGTGCGCGCGCTGCGCGCTCGCCAAGTCGCGCGCGTGATTCTTTCCCGGCCCGCGGTAGAAGCCGGCGAAAAGCTCGGATTTCTTCCGGGCGATTTGAAAGAAAAAGTGGACCCATACCTGCGGCCGCTCTACGATTCGCTCGCGGAATTGATGGACGACCCTCTGGTCTCCCGCTATATCGAGCGCGGCGTCATCGAAGTAGCGCCGCTTGCGTACATGCGCGGCCGCACGCTCTCCGACGCATTCGTCATTCTCGATGAAGCGCAGAATGCCACGCGCGACCAGCTGAAGATGTTCTTGACGCGGCTCGGCTCCGGTTCGAAGATGATCGTGAACGGAGACGTGACGCAAGTGGATTTGCCCGGCGGCGCGCAGAGCGGATTGCTCGAAGCCCCTCGGCGCTTCGGCGGCGTGCGCGATATCGGGATCATCGAGCTGGGCGAATCGGACGTCGTCCGGCATCCGCTGGTCGTGGAGATCATTCGCGCCTATGCAGCCGATCGCGGACAACGGTGATCGAACTGCGCGCCGATGTCCGCGAGCCTGAAATAAATTTACGGCGCCTGAAGAGCACGGCGCAGAAGCTGCTGCGCTCGGCCGGCAGGCCCGCGGGAGAGCTCTCTCTGCTTTTAACCGGGGACGCCCAAGTGCGCGCGCTCAACAGGGCACATCGGGGAAAAAATAAGGCGACCGACGTTTTGAGCTTTCCTGCCCTTCGACCCGGCTCAAGGCAGGCTGAGAAGGAAGAATTCTTGGGGGATATCGCCATCAGTGTCGACACCGCACGCCGGCAAGCCGCGCGGTATGATGCGCCGCTGCAGAACGAGGTCAACCGCCTGCTCATTCACGGGATGCTCCATCTGCTCGGCCACGATCATCACGACCCCGGCGAACGCGCGGTGATGGAGGCCGAAGAGCGCCGGCTCGCGGGCGTCATCGCCATGCCGTGGCCGTATGACTGAGAATCTGCCGCCACCTTCGCGCGAACATCCGCAGCCGGAATACGCGCGGATCACCGAATCGAAATTTTGGGGTTCCTTTCACTACGCGTTTTCGGGTATCGTGTACGCGACCCGCACGCAGCCAAACATGCGCGTCCATCTGATCATCGCCGCACTGGTCTTGATCGCGACGATGCTGCTGCGGCTGGATCGCCTCTACGTGATCGCGATTATCATCATGATCGTGATCGTACTTTCGCTCGAGCTCTTCAATACGGCAATCGAGGCCGTCGTCGATCTCTTGACCGTCGCGCACCATCCGCTCGCCAAAACGGCCAAAGATGCGGCCGCGGGCGCGGTCTTTATTGCGAGCGTCGGCGCGGTGCTCGTAGGCTACCTCGTGTTCTATCAGGGCATTCAGCGCGGCGGCCCGCGCGTCTATTCAGCCGTCGCTGCGGTGCCCGCCAACGTCGTGCTGGTGATGTTCGCAGTGGTCTTGATCGGAGCGATCCTCGCCAAGGCATTTACGGGGCGGGGCACGCCGTTTCAGGGCGGCGCCGTTTCTGGCCATACGGCGCTCGCATTCGCGGCGGCGACGGGGCTGGCGCTTTACTTCCGCTATCCGCTCGTCGCGGTGCTCGCGTATTTTGTCGCCTTTTTGGTCGCACAGAGCCGGGTCGAGGCGCGGATTCACAACGTCTTTGAAGTCTCGTGGGGCGCCGTTTTGGGAAGCCTGCTGGCGCTGGCGGTCTTCCTCCTGGCGCGCCCCGGGGGTGTGCTATAATGGCCGCGCATTGGACTCCCCTCGACGAAGCCGCCCGGGCCCTCGATAGGCCCGGATTGTAAATGGCCCCCGTAAGCGCCCCTCACATCTCGGCGTACGAGATTTCGGCGCTCGTCATCCTGGTTTTGCTGGCCGCCTTTTTCGCCGCATCGGAAGCGGCCCTGGTGGCCGTTTCCCGGCTCCGCGCCCGCACGATGGTGGAGCGCGGTCTCAAACGCGCCCGGGCCGTCCTGGCCTTGACGGAGGACCGCAACCGGTTCCTGACGTCGATTCTGATCGCCAATACCTGCGTGCTGCTGGCCGCCGATTCGCTCGCGACCTACATCTTTATACGCATGGGCATTCCCGACGCTGCCGTTATCTCCACGATCGTGATGGCGTTCATCCTACTGCTCTTCGGTGAAATCATCCCAAAAACGATTGCGGTTTCCGACAGCGAACGCTGGGCGCTGCGTCTCGCTCCGGCCATGCGCCGCATCGCCGGCCTGCTCAATCCGCTCGTCTACACGTTCCAGGCGCTTTCGAGCGTATTCGTCCGTCCGTTCGGCATCAAGCCGACTCATCAGATTTTCGTTACCGACGAAGACATCCGCACGATCGCAACGGTTGCGGCCGAACAGAACGTCCTCGAAGAGCAAGAGCGCGAGATGATCCATTCCGTGATCGAGTTCGGCGACACCATTGTGCGCGAGGTGATGACGCCACGCCCCGAAATCGTTGCGGTCTCGGTCGAAGATTCGCCGCGCCGCGCGCTCGACATCGTGATATCCGAGGGTTACTCGAAGCTGCCCGTTTACGAAGAGTCGAAAGACGACATCATCGGCGTGGTACACGATCGCGAACTGTTGATCAGTCTCGCGAACGGAACGATCAGCTCTGTTCCTATCCGCTCGCTGATGCGGCCGATCGCGCACGTCCCCGAAAACAAGAAGTTGGCCGAGCTGCTGCGCGAGATGCAGCGCGACAAATTCTCGATGGCGATCGTGGTCGACGAATACGGCGGCACCGCCGGCCTGGTGACCATGGAGGATCTGCTCGAGGAAATCGTCGGCGAAATTCGCGACGAACACGACGAAGACGAGCAAGAGCCGGTGCGGATCCTCAACGATCGGGAAGCCGTTGTAGACGCCGGCATGAACATCGAAGACGTCAACGCGAAGCTCGGAACAAATCTTCCGCACGAAGAGTTCGAAACGATCGGCGGGTACGCGGTCGGCCTTTTCGGACGCCTGCCGGGTGAGGGCGAGGAAATCCAGGCCGACGATCACACGAAGTTGAAGATCGATCGCATGCGCGGCCGCCGGATCTTGGCGCTGCGGATCTATTCCAACGGTTTAACTCAAGCCGCCCAAGAGCGCGCGCGCGCGGAGGAAGATGCAGTCTAAGGACCGGATCCATTTCGAAGGGATTTCAGCCGAAGAGTTTCGCAACCGCGCCGGAATGGACGTTTCCGAGTTCTTGGAATTGGCGCTGCCTAAAGCGCGCGAGGTTCGCGACGAGGCCTACGCGCCCTATTCCGGCTTTCGCGTCGGCGCCGCGCTGCTCGTCGAGGACGGGCAAATCTTTTGCGGCGCAAACGTCGAGAACGCCAGCTACGGGCTTGCGATCTGCGCCGAGCGCAGCGCGGCTACAGCCGCCGTCTCGCGCGGCAGCCGCGGCTTCAAAGCGATCGCAATCGTCGGCGCCGACGGAGTCGGGACCGCTCCCTGCGGCACGTGCCGTCAGTTCTTGAGCGAGTTCAACGCCCAGCTGCCGGTGGTATACGCAACCGGTGAAGGTTACACGGTCACAGCCGTCGACCGGCTGCTGCCTGACGCGTTCGGACCGGCCTCATTTAGCGCCGAACGATGAACCGCGCCTACAAGACGACCGCCGTCGTCTTGCGCGGACGGATGTACGGAGAAGCGGATCGCATTCTCACGCTCTTTTCTACCGAGCGCGGAAAGATGGACGCGATCGCAAAAGGGTCGCGGCGCACGAAGAGTCACCTCGCCGGCCGGCTGGAAATGGGCAACGAAGTGGTCTTAACGATGCATCGCGGCAGAAATCTCGACGTCGTTGTTTCAGCCGACATAGAAAACGCTTACTGGCAACATCTGGTCGCGCCGGAACGGTACGCCGCTGCCAATCTGATCATCGAGCTGGTCGATGCATTCTGCGAGCCCGACCTTGCCATGCCGGACGTCTATGCGCTCCTGACCGGGGCATTGCGCGCGGTCGGCCGCAGCGAAGAATCATTGGGGCTCGTTCCGCGTTTTTCGCTCTTGCTGCTCGGTGCACTCGGACTCGCTCCGCCGTTAGAGAGCTGCGTGCTCTGCGGCGCGTCCCTCGTGGGAAGAAACGCCTGGCTCGATTCGGAGCAGGGCGGTTTTGCGGGTGAAGAATGCCGGCCGGCTTGGCGCGATCCGCTCGCGCTCAGCCAAGCCGATATGGAGAATCTGCGCGCGCTGGCAGCTCCGCGGGGAACGTCATCGGCAGTCTTGCACGCAACGCCCGCCGTGACGCGCGCGATCGAAACGCTCGTCAGCCATCACTTAGGACGAAGACCCAAAGCCGGCGTTCACGCCGCCGAATTTGCGAAGAGCTAACATGGCGGTAATGGCACTCGACGTTGGAACGAAACGCATCGGCGTGGCCGTGGCCGATCCGAGCGGAAGTTTTGCGCTGCCGGTTACCGTTCTGGAGCGCACGAATGTGCGTGCGGATTTGGAACGGATTGCGAATCTGGTGCGGGAATATGAAGCCGGCGAGATCGTCGTCGGCGATCCGCTGCGGCTCTCCGGGGAGCGGGGTCCGGCCGCGGAGCAGATCGATCGATTCGTGGAGCAGTTGCGCAAGAGTTTCAGCGGCCCGGTTCACCGCGTGGACGAACGCTTGACGACCGCGCAGGCACAGAAGGCGCTTATCGCTGCGGACGTGAGCCGCGCGAAAAGAAAAACGGTCGTCGACAAGATGGCCGCGGCCCTGATCTTGGAGACGTTTCTCGCGCGCCGGCGTGGAACGGCCGATCCTCGCCCGTGATGCGCACAATCCGGTTCATCGTTTTGCTGGTCGCGGTGGCGGTTGTTGTAACAGGAGTTTGGATCGCCTACGGAATCTTCGGCGACCGCTCGCGGCCCGCGACTACCACGGGCGTGGTCATTCCGCAGGGTTCGTCATTTTCCGGTATCGCGGCGCAGCTGCACGCGGCCGGCGTCATCGGGAATACGCAAATCTTTCGTTTATATGCCAAAGCGCTCCACGCCGACACGCAGGCTCGCGCGGGAGAGTTCCGCTTCGCGCCCCACCAAACCGAAGCGGAAATCTTGCACCGGCTGCAAACCGGCGGAGCGCAGATCGCCAAATGGATAACGATCCCCGAAGGGTATACGGCCAAACAGATCGCTGCGCAGTTGGAGAGCGAAGGTTTCGGCGATGCGCAAGCTTACGCCACCGCGTTCTTACGCGATACGATCGTTGTCGACGGTTTCCGCAGCGCAAACATGGAAGGCTATCTCTTTCCGGACACGTACCTGATGCCGCTCGGAGCGTCGCCATCCACGGTCGAGGCGATCATGAGCTCGCAGTTCCTCAAGGAGCTGCCGGGGGACGCGGCCCGCAAAGCGCGCGTGCGGGGACTCACCGTGCCGCAGATCGTGACACTGGCTTCGCTGATAGAGCGAGAAGCCAAGGCCGACGACGAGCGCCCGCTCATGGCCGGAGTCTATTACAACCGTCTGCGGCTGGGTATGCTGCTCGAAGTTGACGCGACCATCGAATACGCGCTGCCCGCGCACCAAACCGTCATCACCTATAGTGATTTACGGCTCGATTCGCCGTATAATACGTACCTGCACCAAGGGCTGCCGCCGACGCCGATCGCCAATCCGGGGCGCCCCTCACTCGTCGCAGCGCTCAATCCGCGACCCTCGGAGTATCTCTACTACGTGTACAAAGGTCACGGACATCACGCGTTTGCGAAGACGCTGGCGGAGCAAAATGCGAACGTCGCCAAATACCTAAAATAGGAGACTGCTATGTCGACCGACGGCGAATCCGGCCAAACGCTGCGCAATCTCGAATTGAAAGACGTTCTCGTCATCAAGACCACCGGCGAGGACGAGGAACTGGAGTTCGAAGTTGTAGGCCTGGTTGAAGATGAAGACCATAACGCGTTCGCCGTGCTGTACTGCGAACCGCAAGACGAGTTCGTCGTTACGGATGCGCAGGGCGAGTTGCTAAAAGACGAAGCGTTGGCGCAAGAGATACTGGACGACTTTTTCGTGCTCGCCGAAGAGTCGGGCGCACAAGGAGCCGAGTAATTCGCGCGCTCTTTCTTTCGGCCAACGTCGGCGTTGGTCACATGGCGGCGGCTTCGGCGCTCCGCGCCGAACTCGAACGCGAGGATCCTGCATTCGAGTCGACCGTCGTGGACTCGTACAAGTACGCGGCATCCGTCGTGTCGCGGGTCGTCTCGGATGGCTACCTCGGCATGGTCAAAACGCTCCCGCAGATGTACCGGTTTTTATACAATCGCGCCGAGCAGGCAACTGAGGTCGGTCCCTTCCGCACCTGGATCCACCAATTCACCGCCGGTAACTTGCGCGGCATGCTCCAGGAGATGAAACCCGACGTCGTCATCTGCACGCACGCGTTTCCGTGCGGCGTGATGGCCGAATATAAGAAGCAGTTTGCCGGCGCGCCGCCGGTGGTCGGCGTTGTGACGGATTTTGCGGTGCACAGCTTTTGGATGCATGAGAACATCGAACGGTATGCCGTCGCCACGCCGGAGATGCGTACCGCGATGATCGCCCGTGGAATACGTCCCGAACGCGTGGTCGTTTCCGGTATTCCGGTCAGCCCGTCTTTTGGAAATCTGGCGCACGACGTGCCTGCGCTGCGCGCGAAGCTGGACCTGCCGCGCGACCATTCGATCGTATTGATGATGGGCGGCGGCCTCGGGATTGGGCCCCTCTCGACGATGATGCGGGCGCTCGATACGCTGAATCTGCCGATTTGCGCCGTCGCGATCGTCGGGCGCAGCAGCCGCTCCGCGGAACGCGTGCTCGACGCCGCGCACGATGTTCGGTATCCGATGCGCGTTATGGGATTCGTCGGCAACGTCGACCAGTATATGCACGCCGCCGACGTGTTGATCACGAAGCCGGGTGGGCTGACGTCGGCCGAAGCCCTAGCCGCCGAGGTTCCTATGGTGCTCTTCAAACCTTTGCCGGGGCAAGAGGAGCGCAACACCCGGTACCTCGTCGACCGCCATGCCGCGATCCGCGTGAAACGCGCGCACGATCTTCCGCGAGCCGTTTCCGGACTTTTGTCCTCCGAGGCGGTGCGCGGCGAAATGCGATCGGCTATGCGCGCACTGGCCAAACCCAACGCAGCCCTCGAAGTGGCAGGCCTCATTCGGCTGCTGGCCGCAGAAGGTTCACAGGAGGCGATCGCATGACGGTGACGCGTCCGGCAATTTCAGGCTGGCTGCTCCTATTCCGGCTGTACGCGGGTGCCTTTTGGCTCGTTCACGGCATTCCAAAGTTCTTGAATCCGTCAATGTTCATGCCGCCAAACGGTTACATGGGCCAAATGATCGCGCGCGCGACACAGACGAGCACCGGATTCTATCACGACTTTTTGCTTCACACCGTCACACCGAACATCGGCCTATTTGCCGAGCTGGTGCGTTTGGGAGAAGTCCTTACCGGCATCAGCCTCCTACTCGGATTTCTCACGCCGCTCGGCGGACTGGCCGGCTGCTTCTTAGCGCTGAACTATCTCGCCGCAGCCGGTGAGTTCCACTGGTCGGGAATCGGGACGATAAATGGCGTGGCTTTTGCGCTATCGTTCTTTTGCATGGTCCTGCCGGCCGGCCGGTTTGCGGGCATCGACTCGCTGCTCGTGCGCCGGCCCAACACGCGTGCGGTACAAGCGGAGTTTGTCGATGAACCGATCGCCGCGCCTCGCGCGCCGCGGGACTAGGTAGCCCCGCGCCCGTTATGGTATAGTGCGGGTGGCCTTGGGGGCCCCGGCGGCTGTGCCGACGGGGGCGCGCAGCGACCGTGTCGCGTAGCGCCTGTTAAAATAGAATGGGTTCCCAAAATGGGAAGCATTTTGGGAGAGGTGGGTGAGTGGCTGAAACCAGTCGTTTGCTAAATGACCGACGGCTAAAAACTGTCCGAGGGTTCGAATCCCTCCCTCTCCGATTTTTTGCGCGATGACAGGGAAAAAATAAACCCCGAGGTATCACTCGGGGCTGTGCGGTCGTAGCTCAATTGGATAGAGCAACAGGCTACGAACTTGTAGGTTGGGGGTTCGAGTCCCTCCGACCGCGCGTTATAAAAAAGTGCCTCGTATTCGTCTCATGGTTTCGTGCGCGTCCAGCTGGCGCTGAATTCCGCTCCCGGATGCAAGGCGGTACATTGCGCAATGTCGGGGCAGGGTTGTCCGCTCGACAACGTTATGCTGGCCGTCTTGATCTTTGTCGTGACCGAGATAGAGGCACCGGACAGAGTGAGCTTCACTTCGCTCGAGCGTTCAACGTCTTTGCCGCTGTCATGGTAGTGTGCGCTTTCAGTGCAAGTCGCTACATTTCCATGGACCGTACAGCTCCCGCTGCCCCGATCGATCAGCGGACAACACGTGCCCTCACCCTGCGATCGCAGGAACTGGTAGCCCAGTGAGCCCGAGCCGCCGGAGACCTGCATTGTGTACGGCCCATTGTACCAAGTGCCGCTCCACTTTGTATTTTCTTGCTTTTCATTGAGGTACAATACGTACTTTGGAGATTCACCTTGCAGGAGCGAACCCGTCAGCGTTTGCACGGCGGACTTCGAGCCCCCGTGCGTTGCGCCGACCCGTGCTTCGCCGTTAAGAAGAGCGCTGCCGACTTCCTCGGCATCGAACGTGGCCAGCCCCTGCGAGTTTGTCGTCGCGTGCGCTACGGCGGTGCCGGGAAAACGATCGGGTTTATAGATGGTAACCGTGGCGGCCGGAACGGGCTTGTCGGTGTCGCGATTGAGAACTTCAACTGTGAGTTCTTTGGCCGCTTGCGCGGGATCGAGCAAGAAATCGACATGATTGTAGGCCAGTGTCGAGCCGGCTCCGGCCGCCGCGCCGATGAGGATCTCTTTGCTAGCGCCCTTCCAGCGGCGTCCGCCATCAACTTTAACGATGTAGGGTTCGCCGAGCTTCGCCTTGACGCGCGCCGTTGCGCGGCCGGCGTAGTCGGTCGTCACGAGGTGATGCCCGGATTCGTCGTAGATCGTGGCGAAATGGACCGCCGTCCAACCTTTGGCGGTTTTGCCGTGCACCAAAAAATTGAGCGTGGCTTCCTCGGTGAGGTTGTCGCCTTCACCGTTGAGCACGATGCGGACGTAGTCGTCGTTGCGCGTAATGCGCGTGCCTTCCGACGCTCCGACAATAAACGAACCGGAGCCTTCACGCCAATGTGACCCGTCAGCATGGAGCGTTACAGTCTCTCCCATGGCTTCCAGTACTTGAACGTTTGCGTCGCCGTTGTAATCGGTTGTGATAATGTGTCTGCCTTGTCTATCGTAGACGCCGGCAAAATGGACGGGAACCAGAGAGCCGTTGGCAAGGCGGCCGCGCACTTGCACATGCAGCGTCCGCGTTATTTGTTTCGCCGACCTTTTTGGTTCTAGCGGCAACGCGACCAGATAAGAAGAACGGCCGGGAACGATCTCAAACTCTCGCATTCCTGACCGGAAGTCTGACGCGTAGAGCACGTGAACTGCGGACGGCCCTTTGCACGTCACAAATCGGAACTCGGCTATACCTTCGGAATTGGTCGGCTCGGAGGCAGTAAATCGGGCGTTTCGGTCAGCTTTGTAGCACCCGCCGGTAAGCTCCTCATAAAAAACGCTGACGTCCGGTATGGCCGAACCATCATTCACATTGCTGACGTAGACCTTGATGTCGACCTGAACCCCCATTCCCGGCAACACCTGCGCGCTTGCGGGGAAGCCCCATGCGACCAGCAGTGCTGCGAAAAGAACGAAAAGTAGTCGTTTCATTGCAAACTCCAAATCCCGAATGATGGCGGAGTGAATGGTTCTAAAGAACCATTCGTTTGTCGTGCCACGGTGAAATCTTAGCGTTGGGTTCGCTTCACCCTGCTACGGCTTGAGACGCGCCGCGCCGCTAGCGCAGCGGATCCGATTCGATCATCGTGCCGAAGAAGCCGCGGCTGCCGGCGCGCTCCAAGACGAGCTATTTCTTTCGGATGTAGGTCCCGGTGAATATTTTCCCCTTGTGCATCTCGGTGCAAGGCGCCGGATCGGATTGACACAGCGAAGGCGGATGGAAATCGTACGAATCGTTTCCCTCTATCTGTTCGATTTCGATCGCGTCACCGGATATCTTCATCGTCGCAGTGCCTTGCCGGTTGATATCCTTATCGGCGTCATGCCAGTGGCCGGCCCACTTGCATGTTGCGACGTTACCCTTAACGGAGCAGTTGCCCTGACCTTCGTCTTGGCCGTTGTCTTTGCGATACTTGTAGCCGATAGAACCGCCACCGCCGTACACGCCCATGGTGTAGTCGAGGCTCCTCCAAGTGCCGCTCCATATGCTCTGTATCTCGGTGAGATACACGACGTAGCGGGGAGATTCACCGGTCGTCAGGTTTTCTGAAACCGTCTCCACGGACGGTTTGTGTCCCGTGTAGGTCGCTTCGATGCGGGCTGCACCGTTAAGCATCGCGCGATCGAGCGACTCAGCGTCAAACGTCGCTTCGCCGGCATCGTTCGTGCTGGTGCGGTCAATTTCGGTTCCGGGAAACTTGTTGGGCTTGTACAGCGTCACCGTCGCGCCCGAAAGCGGCTTATCGGTAGTGCGGTCGAGAACCTCAACGGTCAGCGTGCAGGTTTCTTGCGCCGGCTGGAGCATAAACTCGACGGTCTCATGCGCGTACGTCGGCGTAACGCCGCTTTGCATCATTCCGGATTGCAGCGTCTCCGAAGCCGGCTTCCAGTGTTTAGCTTCGGCTTTCACGGAATAGGTTTCGCCCAGCGGCACTTCCACGATGACCGTGGCTTGCCCGAGCGAGTCCGTCGTACCCAGCTTGTGACCCTCTGCGTCTAAAATCGACGCGTTGGCAATCCGCATGCGCTTGCCGTTTTTCATTCCTCGAACGGTCACGTCGAGCGGATGCTTCTCACTCGTCTGGCCACTGCTGCCGAGCACGATAGTGACATAATCCTCGCTGCGCGTCGTGCGCAAGCCCTTTTCGACCGCACCGACGATGAACGAAGCGCTGCCGGGCTGCCATTCCGGCTCGCTTCCGGGAGTCGCCGGAGGTTCGGCACGCAGCGTTACGGTCTCTCCAATGGCTTCTTTGTGCTTGACGACGGCCGCTCCGTTGGCTCCGGTGGTAGCGATCTTGCTGCCGCTGTTGTCGAATATCGCGGCATTGGGCACCGGCACTTCTTTACCACGCTTCGATCCAACAACCCGGATATGAACGAGGCGGCCTTGTTGGTTCAAGTATTTATTGGATGGAAGTGACGAACGCTGCCCTTTGGGTTCGAGGTCGGCGTAGATTTCATAGTTGGCTTGGCCCGCCGTTATTTCGAAAGTATCGGTGAACGTGGTAAACAGCGAGCCGCCGAAGATCTTGACTTCCCAAGTTCCCGGAAACGTAAGGAATGTGAACGATGCCACCCCCGACAGATCGGTCGCTTGTGATGTGCCGCCCGAAAGCGGCCGCTGACCGCGGGCCAGCTCGTTACTGGCGCTGCCGGCTATTTCGGTGAGGTACACGGTCCGCGACGGAACGGGTCACCCGTCAGTCTTATTGTTGACGTAGACCGTGACATGCGCAAAAAAAGCATTTTGCTGCGCAGGTGCGGGCGCGGTCCAGGCGGCCTGGTAGATGAAGAGCAAGCACAGTGCGAACGCGAGTTTCTTCATCGCTGCAAACTCCAAGGCTACGGCAGGTTGTTGGGCGTTAACACGAATTTGCCGTCCGGATAATCGATCGTCCAATCGAAATGGCGCAGGAAGTCGTTTCCGATAGCGCCGCCGTCTTCACCGAAAACCCCGGAACCGATAAAGCAGAGCGGCGGGCTTTGATAATGGTAGGGCCCGATCAGTGCCTCGTGCAGCAGCACGCAATTGCCAACGCCGACTGCACCGGTGTAGTCGGAATATCCCAACTGCACGGGATCCGATTCGATCATCGTGCCGAAGAAGCCGCGAGTCCCTGCGCGCGGATTAAAGTATTCGGTCGAGAGATCGCTGGCCGAAACGGCACCCGATTCGCGCAAGCGCTGCGAGAGGAGCATGAAGTAAGGTTCGCCGGTCGAGAAGTACGGGAAGCCGTACGCCTTGCCGGAGAGCCGCATGCCGATGACGGGACGGCGCGTCGTTAGATCGATCGGAAATGCAAAAGCTCCGGGAACCACGGCCGGCTGAATGTTCGCGGGGTTATAGAGCTGCATACGTTGGCTCGATAGATCGATTTCTGCGATGACGCCGGCATAATAGTCATAGCCGAGGAGCCCGGCAATACGGTTATTCGGGTCGGCGATCCGCTCGATCAAAACGTTGTGCAGCGTGCTGTTGCCGGCGGTGAGCGTCTTCACAAGCCCATAGCCTAAGTATCGCGGATTACCTGCGAACGGCGAGAAATCCGCGCCGTCAATGGCCGTCACGCCGGCGCGGCCGGCAAAACCGCCGAACAATACGATCGACTGCGTGCCCGTATCGAGTACGAAGACGCCGCTGATGCCGTTGACCGTCAAGTTTACGCGTGGCTGGTAGCGGTGTGAGCCGATGGAGAGATCGAAGAGGTCAACCGGAACGCTTTGATCGCCGAACGTCCACGTAGCAGTCGGCGGCGGCGCGATCAATTCGGCATCGCTTACGCGTGCCGCAGATATCGACGTCAAAGCGTATTGCATCGTGCCAATCGTCCATTGACTGACAGCTTTCTTGCCGGGCCCGACGTCTGCGTACGCATCAATGGAAACGACGGTGCGAGCTGGACCGTCCGGATCGACGATGGCCTGCAAGAACGTGCCGGAATTCGGGTCTTCGTAAATATCCATAGGCGGCGCGCCCGTCGGCTTCACTCTCAGGATTGTCGTTGCCGTTCCCCGGACTTGCGCGGAACCGGCAACGCTGATATCCGAAATCGAGGCCAGCATCTCCGCTCGAATAAGGTTCAGGTCATATGCCACTTGCGCCGGCGTGCCGGCCTGCTTGACGACGAAGCCGTTGGGATCGCTTTCCCAAACCATGGTTCCGGTGAATCCCGTCTGCATGGTGACGCGCCCGCCCGCCGCCGTCAGCGTGTCGCGGTAAGCGATTCCGCCCCGTTTTTCCGCGAAGGTATCCAGCGCGCGACCGTTGGTGCGCGTCCCGGAAGCGTTCCAGCCCTGCATGCCGGAGTCGCCTGCTTGCCATCCGACGTACTGGGTATGTTTTGCGAGCAACGCGGAAGCGTCGTTTCCCGAAACGGAAATGAGCGCGGCTCCGAACAATGCAGCCAATAGAGTCATCCGGACCTCCCATGGGCGAGCGAATTGGTCCCTTAGCTTGGGGGAGCGTGAAATCATCCTTGATGACACGCACCGGGATTTGATAAAGTAGAGCGTCAGACGATTGCGGCTCGGTAGCTCAGTGGTAGAGCGGGGGACTCATAAGCCCTAGGTCGTAGGTTCAAATCCTACCCGAGTCACCAGTTTCCCATGGCGCATTGGCCGCAGGTGCTTCCAAAAAGCGCTCTGAAATGATGCCGTATGTCAACCATTCCGTGCGACTTCTGTCCGCACGCCGTCGATCGCAACCAGATGGAAGAGATCGAGATTTCGCATTACGTTCCCGATAGTGCCGGCGACGACTTAGCCTACGCGCGGACGTATTTTTTCGGACACCCCGATTGTGTGCGGAAGTTCTACCGCTCGCTGATCGATCACAAACTCGATCTGTTCAAACATATTCCCAGCGCGGGGAGTCCCCCGGAAACCCTCCGCTAACGATGCGCGCTCGTAGCTCAGTTGGATAGAGCGCTTCCCTCCGAAGGAAGAGGCCGCGAGTTCAAGTCCCGCCGAGCGCACCACTTTGACTCATCGCGAAACCGGCGTTCACGCAAACCATATGTTATAATTGCTACATGGGCGTTTGCGTCAACTGCGGAGAAGCGTTTGTTGTTTCCGCTGACAAGTCAGGTAAATGTAAGCCGTGTAAACGCGCTTACGGGCGGCAGCATTACCTCGACAACAAAGAGGCGTACGTTGCAAAGGCCAGTAAAAATAAGCTTAGGGCTAAGCTAAAAAGCTATCAAATGCTGAATGAATATTTAGCCTCCCATCCGTGCGTGGACTGCGGAGAATCAGACCCAGTAGTGCTTGAATTTGATCACGTCGGAGCGAAAGAGGCAGACGTCGCATACCTAATCCAGCGCCGATCGTGGGAACGGGTCATGAAAGAGATCGCAAACTGTGAGGTCCGGTGCGCGAATTGCCACCGTAAAGTTACGGCGCAGCGAGCGGGATGGCTGCGGTTGCGCCTTGCCGGCGCTTCTGCCCTGATATATCAGTGGACTCCGGCGACAAAAGCGGCATAGAGCGCGCCATGGTGTTGGCGGCGTCCGCCGAGGCTAACGGCGACGTGCCAGTTGGGGCCGTCCTGGTGTGCGATGACAAGTTCTTTGAGGGGAAAAACGAAAAGGAACTGCGCGGTGACGCTACCGCCCATGCCGAGATGCTCGCGCTGCAAGGGGCGGCCTCGGAACTGAAAGCTTGGCGGCTTCCCGATGCGACGATGTATGTGACCAAGGAGCCGTGCGTTATGTGCGCTGGTGCGATGGTCGCCGCGAGAATCAAGCGACTGGTCTATGGCTGCAAAGATCCTAAGGGGGGAGCCGCCGGCAGCGTGATCGACATCGTGCAGAATCCGGAATTGAATCACCGGATCGACGTGACCGCCGGTGTATTAGAAGAAGAAACGGCCGCGCAACTGCAGGCGTTCTTCCAAAAGCGAAGGTAAGTAGGCGGCAGATGGGCCGAAGGCCGGGGGCCCCGTGCGCTTCGCGCACGGGGGGCGTGGAGCGCGCAGCGCGGATACGCCGGTTAAACTACTCCGTAAGAACCTTCGGTTCTTACGGAGAGGTGGTCGAGTGGTTGAAGGCACCCGCCTCGAAAGCGGGCGAACGTGATGAGCGTTCCGAGAGTTCGAATCTCTCCCTCTCCGAAGCGTAAGAAGCCCGGCTAACGCCGGGCTTCTTTTTACGTTCCGAACGGCGGGTGATAAGATTCGAGCGGAACGATGGCTTTTCCGTAGGCGCCGCCGTTGAATGCGTCCCCCATGAAGATGCCGTCCCAAAAACGCAAGTTTGCGCTCGAATACCCCGGCGGAATGTTAAATGTGAGCTGCGCCGTTCGCTCTTCACCGGCGTGCAGCGTAAACGATCCGTGCGTTACGGGAAAGAAATCCCGGCCGAATCCACCCGTGTCAAAGGCTCTGACGTATGCGATCGTGTCGCGCCATTGATAATTGACAACCTTCGCCTGATTCTGAACGAGCACGGAAACGCGATACTGCGCCGTGCCATCCGCTAGGCGGCGGCGGTTGGCCGCAGCGACGGTGAAAAGAAAATCGTCATGACGGATTGGCGTGCCAACCGCGACAACGTAGGGCGTGTGCGTAACGGCGAAGAGCGTGAATGCGGCAACCAGAAGAACGGCGATTGCGGCGGTTATGGCAAGGACGGACCAGACCTTCGGAGTCACCGTTACTTTGTATCACAAAGTAAGTGGTCGGCGCAAGTCCGGCTACGGGGAAGCAGCGGCGAGTCGTGGATCCGGCGCGGTTTTGGGAAACTCGAACTGATCGTATGTCGTGTCCGAGATGACGGTGAAGTTCAACGGTCCGAAATGCTGCGGCGCGGTATACCGGGCATGTGTGATGACCCAATACCCGCTGATGGTTTGGTAGTCGAGGCTGATGATGGTCGCATCTCCCACGAATCGCAACTCGATGTGCGACGGCAAGCCGCTACGCGAAGCGACCGCAACGTCGTATGGGAAAAACTGTCCCGGCGTCAGAGCCGGAGTTGGAAGTATGCGGAAATGCAGATGCGACGGCGTCGAATCGTCAGTGTAGGACGGTGCCCAAAAGCTGATGTATGGCACGACGACGTCGGCGCCGGGGTCACTTGCCGGAAGCGGCCACAACGACGGGGCAACGCGGTTGAGCGTGATATCCACGCGCTTCAGGTTTGCGAACCAGCTATACGTAAAATTGCTGAACGGATCGAAATACGGAATAATCGGAAAGGCTTGCCCTGTTCGTTCAGCTCCGTTCGGTAAATCTTGCATCACCGCATAGTTATCTGCTTGGCGTACCTTCACCGACCGGTCGATGTCCTGAGCCCGGCCGATCGAAGCCGTAACGTGCGTGTGCTCGCGATACACGATAAAGGCCGGAGCGTTTTGCACGTACGCGTTTGCGGTCCGGTTCATCATCGTCGCCAAGGCCACGTCTGCCGAGAGCATCGGCGGTTAGTTCGCTCGGAGGGCCGCGTTCACCGCCGCGGAACTGCGTTGCATGACCGTGAGCCTGCAAGACGAGGTCCTCTCGCGCGTCGTCGAACTGAGGCGCGACATTCACCGCCATCCCGAGCTCGGGTTTGAGGAAACGCGAACGCAAAGCGTTATCGAACGCGAGCTCGACAGCATCGGCGTCGCGCATAGGCGTTGCGCGCGAACCGGCGTCGTCGCGGTCATTCGGGGAGCGCACCCTGGACGAGTCGCGGGCCTTCGGGCGGATATGGATGCGCTGCCGATAACCGAACGCTCCGGTGAATCGTTCAGCTCCGAATCCGAAGGAAAGATGCACGCGTGCGGGCACGACGCGCACACGGCCATGCTGCTGGGAGCTGCGCATGTTTTGCAGGGAATGCGCGCCGATCTGCGCGGAGCCGCGGTGCTGCTCTTTCAGCCGGCGGAAGAAGGTGCGGGCACGCCGTCGCTCGGCGGTGCCGAACCGATGATCGCGGAGGGCGCGCTCGACGATCCGAAAGTGGACGCAATTGCGATGCTGCACGTCGACCACCGTTTGGAAACGGGACATATCGGCATTACGCCCGGTCCCGTGAACGCATCGGCCGACGAGATCGTCATTCACGTGAAGGGCCGCGGCGGTCATGGCGCCTACCCGCACACTGCCGCGGATGCGATTCCCGCGGCGGCCGCGATGATCTCGGCGCTCCAGCACATCGCGTCACGTGAAACGGATCCGTTAAAGAGCGTTGTGGTTACGGTTGGCACGATCTCCGGCGGTTACCGCAGCAATGTGATCGCCGATGAAGTCAAGATGACCGGAACGCTTCGCGCGCACGATCCCGAGATCCGTAACGGCTTGGAGGCGCGGCTGCGCCGGATCTTGGACGGCGTGGCGAGCGCGTACGGCGTGCGCGTTCAGTTGGACGTATTTTACGGGTATCCGCCGGTTGTTAACGATATCGCTTTGGCCGAAGAGTTCTCGCAATACATGAAAGCGCACTCGCGGCTGTCGGTCGACCGGCCGCCCCCAACCATGGGAGCCGAAGATTTCGCGTACTACGCGCAGCGGATTCCGGGCGTTCAAGTGCGTCTGGGAATTCGCAACGAAGATGCGGGATCAACGCATTCGGGCCATAGCCCGCTCTTTCGCATCGACGAGCGCGCGCTTCCGGTAGGGGTCGAAACGCTGGTGAATTTCGCGCGAGGGGTCGGCTCGGGGGAGGTTGCCTCCGACCGCTAGGCCTAGTAGAGGGCGAGTCTCTGAAGGCACTATATATAGGGGAAACGAAGACTTCAAGACATGGAAATTCGTGCATCCATCGACGTTCAAAAGCCCGCCGAGAGCGCTTTTTCGCTGCTCTGCGCAGTTGAGAAGTGGCCGCTGTGGCTGCCTTTTCTGCGAACCGCGAAACTTGGCGAGCACGGCGAGACGCTCAGGCTCGGCAGCGAAATCTCCATGCGCTCTGCCATCCCGGGCGAGCTCGACCAACTTTTCGAAGTCGATCGCTTCATTCAAAACCATCATGTGTCGCTCGTAGGCGCGTACTCCACCCGGCGTAGACTCGACTTCCGGCTTGAAGGTCAGAGCAAGCGCTCGCGCCTGCACGCGAGACTCGAATATCCGTCGTACGGCGGACGCTTAGGCGCGATGTACGATCGGTTTCGCAGCGCGCGAAAGCTCGCGGCGCAGTTTCAAGAAGCCGTCGTCCATTTTAAACACCTCGCCGAGTACGAAGCTGAGAAAGACGCACTGCTAGCGGATTTTTGAGGTATACTCCGGTCATGCCGCTGTACGACTACAAGTGTTCGAAATGTCAAAAGGTCACCGAAGTGCGGCACGGCTTCGGAGAGAGTTTCGCCGATCCGTGTCCTCAATGTGGCGGCGCGCTGAGCCGCGTCTTCAATCCCGCGCCGATCGTCTTTAAAGGCTCCGGGTTCTACATCAACGATTCGCGCGGAAAATCACAAGGGCCGGCCAAGGAAGCAGCCGCCAAAGACGCGCCGGCAAAAGACGAGTCAAAAACCATGAAAGATTCTCCGTCAAAGGATTCTCCGTCAAAGGAGTCTCCGTCAAAGGAGTCTCCGGCAAAAGATTCTCCCGCGAAGGAGACTCCGGCGAAGGATCCGGCAGCGTAGCGAATGAGTTTTTGGTCATGGGTGCTCGCCGTCTTGGCGGCGGCGGGTCTGTTGACGGCGATTGCCGGTGCGGCGATCGCGCTGACGGGCGTCGTGCGCTTGCGGCGCAGGCTCGCAGCGCTGCGCGAGTCACCATTCGTTACGAAGATCGAGTCGCTGCAAATTCAGATGGCGCGATTAACGCGCATTTCGAGCGACGCTGAGGATCTTCGAAAGCGGACCGGCGCCGCGGTTGAGTCGCTCCGTAAGACGCCGGAAACGGCGGGCGTACCGGAGATCCGCAACTCGTGGCTCCAATGCGCCGCGCAGATTCGCGCGATCGTTCAAGAATTGTCCTAGGCGGCGGCCTGCGCCGCTTGCCACGTTTCGATAAACCCGGGAAAACTCACGGCGATACTAGCGGGATCGTCGATTTCCAGTGCACCGGCACCTGAAGCGAGGGCAGCCGCGGCCATCGCGGTGCGATGATCACCCTGCGTTTCAATGACCGCTCCTTGCGTGCGGGGCGCGCCCCCTCGGATAGTGAGGCCGTCCTCCGATGCGCCCGCCTCAATGCCGGCGGCGGCGAGCAAACGCGCGATTGCTGCGATGCGGTCCGACTCCTTATTGCGTAGATCGCCGGCGCCGGTTATATGCGTTTCGCCGCTTGCGAACGCGGCGGCAACCGCCAATACGGGAATTTCATCGATCGCGCGAAGCGCAGTCTGCTCCCCGACATTAACGCCGCGCAGCGGCGCGTGCTCGACGATGATCTCCGCGACGCGCTCGCCGGACTCTTCGCGCTCGTTTTCGAGCCGGATGTGCGCGCCCATTTCTTTTAACGCATCGAGCAAACCGGTGCGTGACGGATTAACGCCGGCGCCTTCGATGCGTATGGCGCTTCCGGGCGTAACCGTCGCGGCAACGATAAAGAATGCGGCGGCGGAGAAATCTCCGGCGATGTGGACCGGGGCGTACGAGAGCGGAGGCGATTCGAGAACCACGCGGCCGCGGTCGAAGGTTATTGCGGCGCCCCAGTAGCGCAACAGCCTTTCGGTATGGTCGCGCGAACCTTTGTCGCCCGTGACGGTGATCGATGCACGGCTAAAGACTCCCGCCAGAAGAAGCGCGGTCTTTACCTGTGCCGACGGCGAGAGGAGAATGAAGCTGCGCGTTTGCGGTTCAGCAGTCCCCTCAATCTGCGCGGGGAGCCGTCCGTCCGTTGTTTCGATGCGTGCGCCGAATGCGCGTAACTGCGCGGCGACCGGCTCCATCGGCCGCCGGCGCAGCGACGCGTCACCGTCGAGCCGGGCGCGCAAGTTTGCGCCGGCGCAGAGTCCGGAGATCATGCGCGCCGTGGACCCGGAGTTCATGCAGTCGATCGTATCGCCGGCGTCGCGCAGGTTTCCGCCGGTGACCGTCGCATCGTCGCCGTTCCACTGAATCGTCGCGCCGAGTGCGCGCAGCGCATTACACGTGGCTGCCAGGTCGCGCCCGGGATTAAGATTCCTTATCGGAACGGCCCGCGAGCTGCTCGCGGCAAGCATGAGCGCGCGGTGTGAGATGGATTTGTCGCCGGGAACGCGGACGGTGCCGCCCAGCGCTCCCGGCGCGAAGATCAACCCGAGCTTGACCGGTTTTTCCAGTTGGGGTTGATGCACTGCTTGCTGCCGCTGGAGGTTTCGCCGCTCATCTTATCGAGTTTGGTGGCGATGGAGGCAGGCCAGCCTTTTGGGGCTTGAGATCCGGCTAGGGTCCAGTTGCCGCTTTTTTTGATCCAATATTGGAAGATCGGTCCTTGGGGAAAATCAAGGTTCACTTCCGCGTACGTGCCGAGAATCGCGATCGACATGATGTAGGTCTTGTCGATCTTTGTCCCGCCCTTACCCAACTTAGCGTTGTAGTTGTAGACGGTTCTGGTGGCGACCGTGGCCACATCACGAGACGGGCCGCACATTGCAGCTGCCGCCGGTTTAGGAATGAACGATAGAGCGACGACAAAAGCGCCGGCTATCAAAAAGGTGCGCATAGATCTCCGATCCTTGGGTGGTAGGGAAGGAGGGACTCGAACCCTCACGGGGGTTGCCCGGCCGCTTTTGAGGCGGCTGCGTCTACCGTTCCGCCACTTCCCCCTGCCGGCAGGCTCGACAATTTCGCGAACTCCGCAAGTGCTGCCTGCGCTTGCATCTCCGATCGCACCGTCCTAACGCCGTAACGCAGATCGTTCGTTCCGTTTTGGAAGAAGGTCAGGGTCAGCAGCGCATCCGCAGGCCGAAGCGCGAGCGTATGCGTTTTTACGTCGGCGGCGGGCCATGCTACTAAGACAATACGCATTCGATCCGGTTCGTAGAGGCCGTAGGCATTGTTGCGTTCCTCGACTTTAGTCGCGGCAGTCGCCGCAAACGACGTAATTTGTTCCGGCCACTCGCTCGCGGCCGGGCCAAAGCGGACGTGGTACTTCACGACGATCTCAGGAGCAAAGGGGTCCACCGACACGGTCTTTTGGAAAAGCGCTCCGCCCGCCGGAGCATCCGGCGCGGCATAGGTGAAGCGTGCCTGGAGTCTCGAGACGTCGTATTGCGCGTAACACCGGTTGAACGTGCCGGCTGCAATGGGATGGGTGTAGCGGCCGATGTAATCCCGTTCGGAGGGCGGCAGCTGCGGCGACCATGCATCGCGAAACGCGCCGGCGGTCGTAAAGAGATTTTCCTTTGACCGTTTGTCTTCGAAGATGAATGCGCGCGCGCCCGCGCACGCTGAAACGATCAGCCGCAACGATGCGTTCTCCAGAATCACGGCCGGATAGCCGTCTTGATAAACGTCTTGTCCGTGTCCCGTCAGCCAACTGGCGGTTCGTAGCGGCACGCGTTCGCCTGCAGCCTGCGGTTGCGCGCTTCGTTGCAGGCGCGCAACATGCGGAAACAGATGGCCGGGAACCGCGATTGGAATCAGCGACGCATTCCGCGGAGGTACGGTGAATGCGGGCGCGGCGGCATTGAGATTTTCCGCGGAGAGCCGGGCCTGTGAAACGTGTTGTGGGGTGTTCGAATAATTGACGACACTGAGCATCCCATAACGTTCGTCCGGGTCGACCAGCAGCACGGCGTTCGGAATCCCGCCCGCTGCCGGGTGCGCGATCGCAGCGGCGGACGCACTTGCTACGATCTGACCGCCGCGCGCGCGGTAGGCCGCAAGTTTTTGGTTGACGGTGGCTATGAACGCGAGATTGCGGAGTCCCGGCGGCACAATGATTGCCCAATAGCGCTGCAGGTCGCCTTGCGATGCGAAGCGCAAATCGATCAGGGCGCAGGTCACTCGCGCGTCGCGGCAACCCCGCTGCGCATCCATCGTGCTCTGCGCGATGGAAAAGAAATCGTCTTTGGTGAGGCTCGCCGGAGTGTAGGCGCTCGCGGTGTACGCGATGGCGGCATCCGCTTTGACGTGCATCTGCGCGAGCAACGGTCCCGCCGAGTGAATCCACTCCCCAAAGCGCCGCGTCGGCAGCCAGCGCCCTTGCTGCGTCAATTGTACCGAAAGCGCGGCGTCCCAAGAGTAAAAGGCATTGGCCCACGGCGCTTCCCACCCGGCCGGATTCAACGTGTCTTGTACCGGAAAGTTGACGACGCCGTGCATTCCCTGCTGCAGCAGCGTGCTGAGCGCGAGCGTCGTGTTTGAGGGATCCGCCGCGCGCGGAAAAGCTTCGTCCGCGCCCTGAAGCCAGCCGGCTTGGAACTCGCTCATCATCACGGGAAGATGCGGCTGCGTTGCGATCAGGCCGGTAGAGAATTCCAACTGTGCGCGATCGTGCTCGCCGATGCTGTAGGCGTCGCTCTGATACCAATTCCCCCAAGCCCAGACCGGAGCCGAGGCGGTGACTTTCATCTGGTACGTATTGATGAACAAGGGCACGCGCGGTCCGACGCCGGCGCGAACGATGGACGCAAGATAGCCCAAATACTTTTGAAAGTGTGGAGCGGGCCACGTTTGATTATCGAGGTACGCTCCCTGATCGTCGTCGAGCGCGATCGCGATGACGTCCCGCCGCCACGGCGCTACAGCTTGTAAGACGCGCGCGAGCCAGCGGGTGGCGTACCGCATGTGCGTCGCGTTGTGCATCCATTCAGCGGCCGCATCGTCGGAGTGCTGATTCTGCATGGTCGCGGTCGCGGGATACCGCCCTTCCAAGACGTCGCGCAGGGGCATGCCGTATTCCGGCCGCTTTAACAACCAAGCCGGGTAGCCGCCGTTACGCCACTCGTTGCGAATGACCGGCCCCGGCCGCAGGATGATCTTGAAACCCAAACGATCCACAGTCTTTAAGAGGCCTGCAAGATCGCGCCGCGCGTTCGAGCGGCCGGTAAAGTCGAACGTTCCGTCGCGAACCTCGTGCCAATTCCACATGACGTAGAGATCGATCGTGTTGATCCCGATCGCGCGGTACTGCGCGAGCGAAGCTTCCCATTGCGATCGCGGAATGCGCTCGTAGAAGAAGGCCGCTCCATAAATGAAAAACGGTTTGCCGTCGACAGTATAGACGGGATAACCGTTCCGCTGGACGACGGCGCTTCCGGGCCACACCGACGCGCGCGCCGGCGGAGCGTGCAGAGCGAAGAATACAAACAGAAGCGCGAGAACAAAAGGCCAGCGGCGCTGCACCCGCGCCGTAAGCAGGTACGCGAAGGTGCCCACGAGCAGCCATCCGATGCCGACCGCGATGGCGAACGGTCCGGTGTAAGCAAACGCGTAAAGCCAACCGGCGAGCGCGACGATGGCGGGGATGGGGAAGAGCCACATTCTGAAAGGCGCCGCGCCTCGCGCGCGCGCGACGAACACTGCGACGACTTGCGCCACTCCCTGAATGAGGACGATCCCGGCGGTGAGCACGGCAAGCACCTGATCGAGAGGGAGAAAACAGGCTGCCAGGGCAGCCGCACCGATCACCAAAAGCGCGATGTCGGGGAATTGTCCGCGCTCGTTCAGATGAGCGAACGGCTTAAAGAATTCGCCGTCACGCGCGGCTGCATACGGAATTCGCGCGAAGCCGACGAGATTGCCATAGACGGACGCAAATGCCGTTACAAGGATGAGAACGGTGACGATCTTCGCCGCAGTTGTTCCCCACGATTGCTCGACGATTGTCGAAGCGATAAACTGCGAATTGCCGGCCGGAACGCCGTGCGCCAGTACGCCAACCTGCAGGGCAATGTACAGGACAGCGACGATCGCAATCGACGAGACGATCGCCAACGGAATGGTTCGCTGGGGCTGGCGCACCTCGTCGCCGAGCAACGCCGCATCGCTGTAACCGACATAATCGTAGAGCGTGATATAGAGTGCGCCTCCCAATCCGGCCAAGAACCCGATCCCGAACGTCTCATGTGGCGGAAGCGTGAAGGCGCGATGGATGTCGGCGTGCGTAAACGCCGCAGCCGCAACGGTGATCAACGTCAGGACGGCGGCGACGGCGAGCGCAGATCCGATCGATGCGACCGCCGTTATCCGGCGGTAAAGGAAGATGACGGTAAGAATTCCGACGGCCGCAGCCGTCCCGATCTGAAAAGGCCGGGACGCAGCTGCCGGATCGAGGTATCCGAAGTAACTCGCAAAGCCGATATAACCGGTTGCGAGCAAACATGGCGCGTAGAGTAAAAACTGCCAATTGAAAAGGAAGGCAAGGAGCCGTCCCCAGCGGTCGCGCCCGAAGACTTCACGAAGATAGACGTAGGAGCCGCCGCTCCCGGGGTAGCGTGAAGAGAGCTCCGCCCAGACCAATCCGTCGCAGAGCGCGACGATCGCTCCCGCAATCCAGCCCACTAACGCTAGCGGGCCCGCCAGCTGCGCGAGCACGAGCGGAATCGTGATGAGCGGACCGATCCCGACCATCGTAATCACATTGATGGCGATCGCGCTCCGCAAGTTGATCCCGCGTATCATGCGCCGACCTTCGTGGTAGTGGGTAACGGACCTGGCGGCGAAATCGCGCGAATGAGCGAATTGAAATCGCCCCTCGCGCGCTTATTGCGCCTGCAAGGCGACGTCCGCATCGAATTCATCGCGAGTCCGGCGCTCCAGGGAAATCCGCTCGGCGACCCCTGCGAGCGTCCCGTCGTTGCATATCTGCCGCCCGGATACGATCCGCATGGTTCGCGACGGTATCCGGCGCTCTATTGCCTCCACGGATATACAGGCGACGCGGCTGCACTCGTGAGCTCGCGTCCGTGGGAGACGAATGTCGTACAATGGATCGACCGGCTCGTTACCGCACAGCGAATGCCCCCTGCGATTCTCGTCGTCGTCGATGGGTTTACGCGGCTTGGCGGATCGCAATACGTCAACTCGATCCACAACGGCGACTACGCGACGTATACGATACGCGATGTGATCGGACATGTCGATGCAACCTACAGAACGATCGCAGCCGAAGGCGGGAGGGCGGTCTTTGGAAAGTCGTCAGGCGGTTTCGGCGCGCTCTACCTCTGCATGCAATATCCCGGGACGTTCGCGGCGTTTGCGTCGCACAGCGGTGACTCGTATTTCGAATATGCGCATCCCAGGGCTTTTCCGGATGTCCACCGGACCCTTGAAAAGCACGACTGGGATATCGAAGCGTTCGTGCGCCATTTTGAAACGCTAAACAAGCGCCAGCCAGCGGAATACGCAACGATGGAGATGCTCGGGTATGCCGGCGCTTACTCGCCCAGGAGCGCGAAAGCGTTCGATCTCGACTTGCCCGTGCAGCGCGAAACCGGTGAAGCGAATCGCGCAGTCTTCGATCGCTGGCTGCAATTCGACCCGGCCCGGATGTGCCTGGAGAAGAAAGCGGAACTGGCGAGGCTGCGCTTGCGTTACATCGATTGCGGCCGCAAGGACGAGTACGGGCTGGACATCGGCGCGCGCGTTATGGCGTCACGCATGCGCGGACTCGGTCTGGAAGTGCGCCACGAAGAGTTCGATGACGATCATCGAAACGTGGGATACCGTTACGAAATCTCAATGCCGGCGCTAGCCGGAGTTTTGGAGTCGCAGTGAACCGCCTCGCTTTCGTCTTCGCGTTATGCTTGACATGCGTTATAGCAGCACCGGTGCAGACATTTGCGCAGTACGCGCAAGCGACGCCCGCTGCGTCGCCGACGCCTGTTCCAAACCGGTACGACGATCCCGGGATGTCGTTTACGGCTCCGGCCGAATTCTATCGCGTGCCGCTGGGCCAGCACGACCCCGCTCATTTCGATCAGCCTACGGTGATCGCCGCGTGGGTTGCCAATCCGGGCAAGCGCGAACAGCTCACCATCACGATCACGATGGAAAATCATGACGGAAGCCTGGACGGATACGAGATGGTCTCCGAAAACGAAGTGCGCGACAAAGTGGACAGCGTGTTCTTCAAGAAGCGCGAGCAGACGAAGCTGACCAACGGAATGCCGGCATACTGGCAAGAGCTCAGCATGGGATCGGGCTTCGACACGCTCAAGCGCTTCGATTACGTCTGGATCGACGGCGTGCGGGGCGTGACCCTCGCGATCGTCGGGCGTTACGGGCAGCTGGACGAACCGATGGCGAAAAAGGCTCTCGCTGTCGCCGCCGGAGTTCTTTACCCGAAGAACCGGATCTAAGCCGGCGTAGGCTGCGGCTGCTGCGCCTCTAGCGCGCTCTGCAAGTCGCCGACCAGATCCTCGACGTCTTCGATCCCCACCGAAAGCCTTAACAGCCGATCGGTGAGACCGCGCCGCTCCCGCTCTTGCTTTGGAATTGAGCCGTGCGTCATGCGCGCGGGGTGACAGATCAGCGACTCGACGCCGCCCAAGCTTTCCGCGAGGCTGAAATATTTCAGCGTATTCGCAAACGCCAGCGCGCGCGCATCGTCGCCCTTGAGCGTGAACGAGACCATGCCCCCGAAGCCGGTCATCTGGCGCTTTGCAAGTTCGTGCTGCGGATGGGAAGCGAGCCCCGGATAGTAAACGCGATCGACGTCGGAGCGCGCTTCCAAGAACTCCGCCACGGCCATCGCGTTTTTCTCGTGTTCGCGCATGCGAAGCGCCAAGGTCTTCGCGCCGCGCATGGTCAGCCAAGCGTCGTGCGGACCGGGAACTCCTCCCGCCGAGTTTTGTTGAAATTTGATCGCTTCGTAGAGGTCTTTGTCGTCGGTGATTGCGGCGCCGCCGACGACGTCGCTGTGGCCGCCGATGTATTTGGTGGTCGAATGCACGACCACGTCGGCTCCGAGTCCGAGCGGCTGTTGAAAGTAAGGCGTCGCAAACGTGTTATCGACCGCAATGATCAGATCCGGCGCCGCGTCTGCAATCGCGCGAATGTCGACGAGCGTTAACATCGGATTCGTGGGTGTTTCGATCCAGGCCATCTTGGTGCTGGGACGAAGCGCTTTGCGGACTGCTTGCGGATCGGTCATATCCATGTAGGTGAACTGCAGTCCGTAGCGTCCGAAGACGTTGGAAAACAGCCGGTACGTGCCGCCGTACAGATCATCCGACACGATGACGTGGTCGCCCGACGCGAGTAGTCCGACAACGGCCGCTGTGGCGGCTACGCCGCTGGAGAAGGCGCAGCCGAAGCGCGCGTTTTCAAGGGCGGCAAGTTGCGTTTCGAGTGCGCGACGGGTCGGATTGGCCGTACGGCTGTAGTCGAATCCCTTGTGAACGCCGACCGCTTCTTGCGTGTAGGTCGACGTTTGGTAAATAGGCACGATCGTCGCGCCCGTGGTCGGGTCGGCGCCTTGGCCGGCGTGGATAGCCTTCGTACTGAATTTCACTTTAGCGCTTCACCGGCTCGGAGGACGTCGAAAGGTAGCTAATGATGTCTTGCCGGGTGAGCACGCCGACGGGATCGCCATCGTCGGTGACGACGACCGCGTGGTTAGCGAGCGTCAAGAGTTTGTAGGCTAGTTCGATGGCTTCGCCTTGATCGAGAACGGGGAACGGACTGCCCATCACTTCGCTCACCGGTTTATGGATGATGTCCGAGCGGTCAAAGACGGCCTGCATCACTGCGACGTCGTTGATGCTGCCGATCTGCTCGTGATCGCGCATCACCGGAATCTGTGATATTTCGTACTGACGGAGCAGGTCGAGCGCGTCTTTCACCACATCGGTGTCTTTGACCGTAATCATCGGCGGCAGCGGACGTTTGCTTCGCAGCACGTCGCCGACGGTCGCCCGGCGCTTGCCCTCGGCTAAGAAACCGTTGGCGATCATCCACTCGTCGTTAAAAATCTTCGACATGTAGCCGCGCCCTGAATCCGGAAAAATCACCACCAGCACGGCATCTTTTGGTAGCGTGACCGCGAGTTTGACGGCGGCGGCAGCAGCCGTTCCGGAGGATCCGCCGACGAGCAAGCCTTCCTCGCGCGTAATACGCCGCGCCATGAGGAACGACTCGCGATCGGAGACCCGCACGATCTCGTCGATGACTTTTAAATCGACCGTGTCCGGCAGGTAATTCATGCCGATGCCTTCGACGGCGAACGATTTTGGCGTGTCCCCGGAATAGATCGATCCCTCGGGATCGGCTCCGACGACGTGAATCTTCGGATTTTGTTCTTTGAGGTAGCGCGCCGTGCCCGATATCGTTCCACCTGTGCCGATGCCGGCGACCAGGTGCGTCATTTGCCCGGCCGTTGCTTCCCAAATCTCCGGCCCGGTCGTCCGGTAGTGGGCCTCGGGGTTATGCAGATTGTGAAATTGATTCGGCTGGAACGCGCCGGCGATCTCGGACGCTAAGCGGTTCGCGACGCCGTAGTACGACTCGGGAGATTCGTTCGGGACGTTGGTCGGCGTCACGACGACCTCGGCGCCGTACGCGCGTAAAAGATCGACTTTTTCTTTCGACATCTTGTCCGGCATGACAAGAATGCAGCGGTAGCCGCGGATGGCAGCCGCCATCGCAAGCCCGGAGCCGGTATTCCCGCTGGTCGGCTCGACGATGGTTCCACCGGGCTTGAGGTGGCCGGCCTTTTCGGCAGCCTCGAGCATCGTCAGCGCGGGGCGATCTTTGACGCTCCCGCCCGGGTTCATATACTCGACCTTGGCCAGCACCAAACACTGCGCGCCGCCGGTAACCTTGTTCAGTCGAATGAGCGGCGTTCTGCCAATGGCTTGCAGGGCATCGTCGTAATAACGCATGCCCGCGCGCCGGTCAGTGGCTATGGTCGCCAAGCGAAACCTCCAGAGCTGGTTGAGAAGAAATCGGCTTCCGCGCACCCCGGGCGTGGCCCTCCGCTTGATTATTTTCGACCGGGGTGCCGGCCGTATAATAAAAGAAGAAGGGAGCCACTATGACGCGTGTTCGCCTCTTGGGCGCCGTTTTCTCAGTACTCGCACTCGCGGCTTGTAACGACAGCGCGTTGCCGCCCGGTGGAACCTACAACGCTGTGCAGGGCGTCGTGCTGGACGCGGTAACCAATCAGCCCATTGCGGGCGCCACCGTCACCATCGATACCGTTCTCACAGCGAGCACCGACGCGCAGGGAAAGTTTGCTTTCGCGCAAGTCCCCGCCGGCGACGTCGACGTCGTGATCACGGCTCCCGGCTACAAGGATTACAGTGCGCCGGCGCGGCTCGAGCCGGACAAACCGCTCAGCTTATCGGTGAGCCTGACGAAGGCGCAGCCTACGCCGGGGAGTTCGAGCGCCCGTAAACGCGCGAAGGTTTGACGTAGGAAGCGCGGTGCGCGACCGCGCGATCGATCACGCCCAGCACCTGTTCTCCAAGCTTTTCCGGATCGTGCCGCACATTCACGGTTTCACTGATCATCTGCGCGCGTACGGGCGTAACGCCGAGCCCGCGAATGCGATCGACGTCGGCCGTTACCGGTATCTGGCCTTCTTTGGCATAGACCTCGCGCAGCTTCGAAGGGGGTTCGTCGTTGACGATCGCATAGTCGCAGATTTTTGCGCCGGCGTTTTCGATCAGCGCCTCGACATGATCGCTGGCGGTCATCCCGTCGGTTTCACCGGGCTGCGTCATGACGTTGCAAACGTAAATCTTGACCGCCGGCGATGCAGCTATTTCGTGCGCGATGCGATCGACGAGGACGTTGGGGACGATCGACGTGAATAAACTTCCCGGCCCTAGGACGATCGCGTCGGCTTCGGCGATCGCCGTGAGGACTTCCGCCAGCGGCGCAGCGTAAGGCGGATCGAAGAAGACTTGTTTGATGCGCTGGCCGGACATCGAGATGTTGGACTCGCCTTCGACGACCGTTCCGTCTTCCAGACGCGCGCAGAGCCGCACGATGCCGAGCGTCGAAGGCAAAACGCGTCCCTTGATGTTGAGAACGCGGCTCGACTCTTTAATCGCTTTGTCGAAGTTTCCGGTAATGCCGCTCATCGCGGCCAGAAATAAATTTCCGAAGGAGTGGCCGCTCAAGCCCTCGCCTTCGCTGAAACGGTACTTAAAAAGATCGGTGACCATTGCTTCGTCGTCGGCGAGCGCGACCAAACAGTTACGCACGTCCCCGGGAGGCAGTACGCCGAGCTCCTTTTGGAGCCGTCCCGAGCTACCGCCGTCGTCGCTTACCGTAACAACGGCGGTGAGATTACTCGTCTTACGTTTCAATCCTCGCAGCAGCGTGGAAAGTCCGGTGCCGCCGCCAACAGCGACCACCTTGTATCCTTGCTGCAGCCGCATCTCCATAAGCGTATCGATGATGTTGTCGCGACCGCCGCCGGTCGTGCTCGCGCGCAGAATGGCAATAAGCCACTGCCGGATGCCAAAGAAGATGAGTGCGATCCCCAGCAAAGCGAAGATCCATGCCAAGTTCGACGGCGAAAAATAATCCGAAACGAAACTGTCGACCCACTCATTGGCGTTCACACCGGCGCCCTCGGCCACCAAGTACCGGTCCACGCCGTTTACGAGCAAGAGAATTCCGACGACCACGACGACAAGCCAGCGCTTCACACCTAAGCCCGGATAAGCCCAGCGAAGGACCGGCGGAAGGGACTGCAGGCGGCGTGATTTCATTTCGCGATGTCCCGCGTGACCAGCCGGACGCGCGCGTTATCGGCGGATTCCAGGTGCGCGCAGAGCCGTCGCGCGACATAGACGGAGCGGTGCTTTCCGCCCGTGCACCCGACGCCGATTTTTAGGCCGGCGCGCTCTTGCGCATACCGCGGCACCAAAAAGTCTAGCAACGCGAAGAGGCGCTCCAGGAACGGCGCGGTGGACGGGTCTGCCTCAATGTGAGCGGCCACCGCCGGATCGAAGCCGGTGAGGGCTTCTAGGTGGGGCTCATAGTTGGGATTGCGCAAGAACCGTACGTCAAAGAGTAGCTCGAGGCCGCCGGGGACGCCGTGCTTGAAACCAAACGCGATTATCTCTATTGCCAGCGGCCGCTCGAGGATGCTCACGCCACTTTCCTGGGGAAGAACCATACGGATTCTCCGGAGCGTTTGATCTGCATGAAACTGTTTTCGCCCGAAAGGGCCAACGCCCTCATCCCTAAGGTCGCCCCTTTGGTAGAAGAGTTATGGCAGAAGCGGCGCGACCTGGCGATCAAATTGCTGGAGTCGGAAACGGCGCTTCACGGCGTCGAGCCTTCTCCGCCAATCCGGATGGCGATTCCCCGCTCACCTTTCGTGCCGAGCCGCTTCAGCGAACAGAAGGCCGAGATAGTGCGCATCATCAACCGCATCGAGGCGTACGGCTGTCTGCTTAAAGACGTGGATCTGGGATTGCTCGACTTCCCGTCTATGCGCGAGGGGCGGGCGGTCTATCTGTGCTGGAAGGCAGGCGAACGGGAGATCGGCTATTGGCACCCGATGGACGAGGGCTACTCGTCGCGGCGGCCGCTGAGTTAAGAGCCGCCGGTTATGCCGTCGCTGCGGCGGTTACGGGCAGAAAATCTTCGGCCAGACCTTGGAGGCGGACTTCGCCGAACTCGGCAGTGTAAGCGCCGCTCTCGACGCTCTTGATTTCACCAATCTCGGGAACGTCGGCAAGCTGTGGGATTTTCGAGCGAATTTCGCCGGGAATGCGAACCTTGTCGCCGACCGAGAGGCCGCTCTGATCCCAGAGCGCGTTCAGGCTCTCCAGCAGCATCGGCAGCGGAATGCCGTAGTCTTCGCTGATCGCGCCGATCGTGTGCGTTTCGCTGATCGCGCAATTCGAGCAGCCGCCTAAATGGAACTTCGCAAAGACGCGGCGCGCGCCGGCGTGCATCTTGAAGGCGTCGTCAACGGTCATTTCCGGAGTAAATTGTTGTTGAGTCATTGCCATATTCTTTTTCTACAACGCCTCCGAAGCCCCGTTTAGTTGCACGGGATAAGGTGCGCGGAGCACGCCTATAAGCCGGATTCTGTAGATGACGGCCATCTCTCTGGGACGCGCGTTACCGCGCGCCTCGTGCGACTCGTGCTCATCGGAGGGCATCCGCCCCGTCACCGGGGATGAGCGTCTTGCTTCAGGTGGGGTTTACCCGAGTGCGCGTCTCCGCGCAGCTCCGTGAGCTCTTACCTCACGATTTCAACCTTACCCCAAAATGCATAGCATTTTGGGGACCCAATCAGTTGAAAAGCACTCCGGTGCTTCGCACCTGCGCGCCCCCATACGGAAACCGTATGGGGTCCCCCATAGCCAAAACATTTTAGGGCGGTGTGTTTCTGTGGCACTTTCCTTCGAGTTGCCCCGACAGGACGTTATCCTGCACCTTGCCCTAGTGAAGCCCGGACTTTCCTCTCCCGTAAGGGAGCGACCATCCAGCGTACTCCGCGATGCATCAGTATAGCAGAGTTGCCGCTCCCGGCAAGAACAGGCGGCTACTGGACGACGAACGCGAGAAAGCTGCTGCCGCCGGAGGCGTCGTATTCCTGGCTCGTGTCGGTCGAAGCGATGAAGTAACCCTGATTCGGGCCGACTGTCGTTAGCGTCGCGTTGGTCAAGAAGACGATCGAGCCGCTTAATACCAGGTACATCTGCATGCTGCCAGTATGGCGAGCCGTCCTGCCGCCGTTACCGAGAGTAACTTGTGAGAGGGTCTCGGTGTACGAAGGCAGCGTGGACGGCTGATCGGGACCGGCGAAAATGACGGCGGCTCCGGCGAACGCCGGCGGGACGGTGCACTTTCCAGCCGCTCCCAGTCTGAAAAAATCAATCGAGAACGGGACCGACCCAAAATTCGTCTCCGTATGCGTGACTTGTTCGGGAATGAAATTCGCCTGGCCAGGCCCTGATGTCGCAACAGCCGCTCCGACCTGTGTCGTTGCTACGCCGGCTGTCGCGTACAAAAATCCGCCGGCGTGCGCATGTGTGACCGTTTGGCCCGGACTGAACGGGATACTGGCAATGCCCGCGCAGTATGTTCGCTGCGCCGCGGTAATACTTCCGGTTGACAATGTCGTAACAGTTGCGCTCAACGCCTGAGTGATGTCGGCTACGGTCGTGCCTGTTGTCGTGGACGGCGTGCTGCTGCCGCACGCAGCGAACAAGAGGCAGAGTGCCGCGGTCGTCATGGTTCGGAAAAGTCTCATCTTGCAAGTCCTTATGGAGGGTGTGCAAGAACAGAATCCCAGTTCACCGTGAACCGACCGTGAAGAGCCTGTCCCGGAGGCACGTTTTTATGCTCCGTTCACGAACGGGAGCGTTAATGGAGGCGTGAGCATCAACAGGTCGCTGCAGCTGTTTCTCGTGGGAACGATTACATTGTGGGCGCTGGCTGGAGCGCTGGCCTGGTTCGTGCCCCTGCATCATCCGATCTCCGTCCCAGGCCTGGTGGCCGACGATAATGGCCAAATCTATGGCGTTGGCCGCAGAGCATCTGCGGCGGGAGTTGTTCCCGGCGATCGGATCGACTTCCAAAAAACGCCTTGGGAGTTCCGGCGCTACATCGCGCTCGATCCGGCCATTCGCGAGCCCGGAACGCCGATGACGATTGCGGTCGAGCACGCCGGCAAAATTCACATGGTAAACCTGCGGTCGCACGCACGGCCTTTTACTGCAGCCGAACTCGGCGCCAATGCTATCCGGATGTTTTCGCAAGTGCTTTTTATTCTCGTCGGCACCGGCCTGGTATTGCTACGGCCTTCGATTATGACTTGGGCGTTTTATCTCTATAGTGTCGGCCCAAATGTCAGCTGGGGCAGGCTTCAGCAGCTGCTGCCGCTTCAAGCCGACATCGCGGTTGCAGCCGTAGCGGCAACGTCGGCGGCGGTCGGATGGGCCTGCTTTTTGTTTTTCGCGCTGCGTTTTCCGCGCGATCAAGCGCACGGCATTTCAAAAACTGTAGAGAAGTTCGCGCCTCTTATTTTTGGTCTGCTCGTGGCCGACGCGTTCTGGAGCGCCCTGGGAAACTTTTTGGGGTATCATACGGGCTGGGCCGATTCGCTGGGCCAGATTATCTTTGGGGCCATCTATATCGCCGGACTAGCGGCATTTGTTATGACGTACCGGCGAACGACAAGCGCCGACCGTAAGCGCATCGAATGGGTGATGCTTGGATTTGCGATCGGCGCCGGTGCTCTGCTGTTGAACGCTATCTTGAGTCAATTCGTCGTTGAATCGAACGCGCAATTGATCAGCGACGCCGCCATAACCCTAAATATTGCAACGCCGCTATGCGTGACGTACGCGATCCTCAGACATCGAGTGATCGATGTCCGGTTTGTGCTCAACCGCACCACCGTCTATGCCGTGCTGCTCTTGGCTCTGGGGTTGTTGCTGGCCGGCGTTGACTGGTTGTTTACGAGGGTGCTAGCGAATACGGGCCCGCAAATCACCTTTGTCTTAGCCGTTGCTCTGCTTATCGGGTTTTGGTTGAGTTCGGTCCGGCAGAAAACGATCTACTGGATCGACGCGCTTCTTTTCCGCCGCCGCCACGAGATCCATAACGCAACAGCGGCGATCCGCGAAAAAATCTATGAAGCGAAATCTGCAGCCGAGCTGCGCCAGCTCCTGGTTGTCGACGTGCCGCAGAACCTGCGTTTGACGTCCGCCGCGTTCTTCGCGCGCTGCGCCGACGGCGGTTATCAGCGCGAACTCAGTTTTGGGTGGCCTCCCGGTGAGGCGTGGCACTTGTTGCCGGAGCATCCGGCGATTCAAGGGTGCGGCTCCGATGGAATCCGCATGCGTGACTTTCCTTGGCGAAGCGGGGCCGGCCCCGTGGTGGCCGTGCCGATGATTCGCGGGCGCACGCGCTTGGCTGTCGTGCTTTACGGCGATCATTCGCCGGGCACAGCAATTGACCCGGACGAATTGCGCGATCTGCGCGACATCGTTTCGGAAGCCGCGTTCGCTTACGAATTGCTCGAAAAGAACGAAGCTGCGGCGTCCGCCGCCCCGACACGCCTCGCATAATAATGCGCGCGGCGCGCCTCCGAGCGGTCCGCAATCGAGAACGCCCCTGCTATCTTCGCGGTCGAGGCGAGCTTTGCGAATAGCCTATCGGCGTCTAGGGGGACTTGGCGCGCGCGTTCTTCGAGCGTGTCTAGCGCGTCGAGTAATAAGCGATGAGCGTTGCCACTTTGCGCGCTGACGGCCAAACGGGCGCGAGACAAGGCCGGACAGTCACCTCGACCATAGGGTGCCGGGGCAAAGCCGGGCAGGCGGTCGAGCTCCGATTGAAGCTCCGACGCCATCGCTGCATCGCGAGGCAGGGACCTTCCGAGCAGCGCGTCGATGCGAAGCAATAGCACGGCGGATCGCGCCAAGGGCGAATTCAAACATGCAGGTGCGGCCGCTAAGAGATCGGCTGACGCCAGCACATCGTTCCACGCGCCTCTCTCTGCTGCAAGAACGCAACGCAGATAAGTGACCGACGACCATGTGCGGCTCGTCGGTCCACCAAGCTGCGCAGGCTCTAGCACATGCACAGCGTCTCGTGCAGCAGCCTCCGCGTCTTCGACGCGCCCCGTGAAAGAATGAAGCTGTGCGTAGGCGAGCAGCATTCGCGCGCGTCCGCCAGGTCCCGCGGGACGGGTGCCGGCAGCCCGCTTTAGGCTTTCGGCGGATGCGGAAAAATGCCAAAGGGATGCGTGTGCCTGGGCGAGTTCCAACGCAGCATTAGCGGTCGCCTCGGGATCGCCGGTTCGCTGGGCCAGACTTTCGGCTAGGACCGCCTGCGCTACGGCGTCCGAAACCGAGCCGAGGTTCGCATAGGCGGAAACGAGCTCGAGGCGCGCCCTCACGATCGTTTTGTCGTCGCGGGATTGTTCAAGCTCGAGAATACTTAGTGCGTCGTAGCGCTGGCGCTCAAAGGATGAAGCGTCACCGTAGAGTCTTGCGCGAAGAAGAAGCACTTCCGCGACGAACTTCGGACGGCCGAAGCTTTGCGCCCTCGCAAGCGCTTCCGTGCAAAGCGCGATTGCGGCCGGGAAGTCGCCGGTGATTCGCAACAGCTCGGCAGCGAGTTTCTTAAGGCTGGCGAGAACGGGTTCGCGCGATTGCACCGGAGCGGTAGATTCAAGTGTGGCGATAGCGCTCTCGAGATGCGCAAGTGCTTTGCCGGATTGGTTCAGCCGAATGGCCTCGGCGACCGCGCGATCGAAAACCTCGGCTGCCGCGACCGCCTCGCCGGCCCCCGCGAGATCGCTGCCGCGCCGCAGAAGGGCATCCACATCGGTGGGAGCGAGTTCCGGCGAAAACCGAAGGGCGACCCATTTCTCGGCGAGCGCCGGCGGTACGACTCGCCCAATTTCCGCCAGGGCGGCGCGAAAGCGTTCGAGCAATTTTGCCGCGCTCTCGAACCGGCCTGCTGCGAGATCCGAGTCGATCAAGACGGCGTAGGCATGTTCGTGATAGGGATTGCGTTCTAATAATCGCTGCGCGGTCGCGGCCGACGGCGACTCGTTTAACAAACGATCGAGCAAGGTTTCATAGATGTGCGAAAGGCGCTCGCGCTCAAAGCTTGCCCAATTGTCGTAGTCGCCTTCCAGGAAATCACCCCGGTAAAGGCTCAACGCTTTTTCCTGGTCTTCGCCATCTTGAGTCCGCGCAAGCTCGGCAAAATGCCGCGCGTCACAATCGATGGCGCTGGTCAACTTCACGACCGAACGGTTGGTGAAAAGGAAGTGCGACGGATCGAGTTCGGCATCTCGAAATATCCGGCGAATGGAATGTAACGCGGTGCGAAGACTTTCACGGGCGCGTTCCGGATCCGCATCAGGCCAAAATGCTTCGAGCAGAGCGTCGCGCGCGATCTCCGCGTCAGGGTGCATGGCCAAGTAGCAAAGAAGCCCACGTGCCTTCTTGGTCGGTGGCACGGGAATGCTCCGGCCGTTCAGGTCTATAGAAAAGCCGCCGAGCGTCTTAAGTAGGGCATCGGACATTCCAGGGTGTTAGCAAGACTGTCGGAGCTACCCCTTGTCGCGCCGCTCCCCGGAGGGTTGAGGGCCGCGATTCTCAAAAGATGGCGCTGGAAATGATCCGTCATACTGCGGCTGATTTTTTCATTTCCGGGCGCGGACTGAAATGATCGCGCTCCAGCCGCGCCTCGCGCTCCCGCCGCCCTTCCGTACGGTTGACGACGTTATCCACGGGCTTGCGGGCCTCGACAGTCAGTTCCAGACCGCGCGGGATCCGCGCGGATTTTTCGCGATGGCTTACGTTGCGACGACGGGCACGATCGCGCAATGGATTACGCGCGGCGCCTTTTTGGATAACCAGGCCATGGCTCGATACGTCGTCGCGTTCGGGAACGCTTACCGGCGGGCTCTTTCGCACTTCGAAGCCGGGGATCACTTCCGCGTGCCGATCGCCTGGCAGCAATCGTTCACGACGTGCGATTCGCGCCGCGGCAGCGTGTACCAACTCCTGATGCTCGGCATCAACGCGCATATCAATCACGACTTGCCCTACGCGGTGATTGAGTCGGGGATCGACGTACATTGTGGTGGCTGTTATAAAGACTATGCTCGAATCGACGACGTCTTGCAGCTGAACATTCCCGTAGTGCGGCAGCGCATCGCCGGTACGTATGGCGCCGAGCTTCCTCTGAGCCGAGGTTGGCTAGGCCGAATTGCTGAGGCGCGAATGGCATTCGGTTTCAGGCGCGCGCGACGAAATGCGTGGGCGATGGCGCAGTTGCTCGCTCGTGCCCGGTCAGCCCCGGAACGCGAGTGGGCGGACCGGATCATCGCCGGCCGAGCCGCGAGTGAAGGCGAGAAAATCCTTGGACTCCGCAAATTTGGCGGAAGGAAGCATAGTTGACGCGAGTCTTGCTAGCTGACGCCAAAACGGCGATCGAATCGGCCCCTGGGCCAACCCCATGGTTCACTCATCCGGTCCCACGAGGAACCGAGACGCTACAATGGCGCCACTTTAACAAGGATGCTCTAGCCGGCATTGCGATGCTCGAAGATGGCGGCAAAACGTTCGCGGTATGCGATTTTCAGTGCTATCTTCAGGCTTTCTCTGATGAACGTTGGCTTATCTGGTATCGAACCGGCTCCGAGGATATGCCGAACACTCTACGTGTGAGTATGTTCGATCCGACGCAAATTGCGGCAATAAAAAACCCGCTACAAGTCGCAACCCAGATGCGGGTCCGCAAAGAAAGGATTGCGATCGACGGCGAGCCACTTGCATCATTCGACGTACCGTGCGACCTTGCAGCAGGGGGTCACTGCATTCTGATGGACGAGGCATTTAAGGTTGTGCCGGAGCTATTGACTTATAGCCGGTCGACGGCGCTAGGGCCACGTCGCTCGGGAGGCGATAGTATTCTGCTTCAAATTGAGCCACAACGAAACGGTGTTACGGTACATCCGCAGCGTTGGTTCAATGAGGGCCCTCACGATTTCGGATACCAGTGGCCATGCATTGTTACGCGGGAACCCAAAAGTCAGATTATCGTTGGCTACGGAATTCGCCTGGGAACATATGCCTACGTTAATTCTCTAGAGGATGTAGTTTGGTTTAACCGCGATCCGTTTGCCGGCTGGGCGAGCTAAACTCAAGTTAGGATTGCGGTTCACTGGCCCGTCAAAGCGCTAAACGTCTTGCGAGAGAGTGGAGCGCGCCGAAAAGTGCCTAAAATCTGGTGGAGGCAAGGAGACTTGAACTCCTGACCCCTTGCATGCCATGCAAGTGCTCTACCAACTGAGCTATGCCCCCAGACCCGAAACTTTGGAGATGAGGGGACTCGAACCCCTGACATCCTGCTTGCAAAGCAGGCGCTCTACCAGCTGAGCTACATCCCCAGGCGGCGCGAATTTCGGCCCGGCCCTTAACAGGTCTTGCCCGCGGTGCGATAATCAAACGTAGGAGTCTTAATCGATGTTTCCGGCAATCATGCTCGCAGCCGCATTTTCTAGCCAACAGTGCTGGGATATCTTTGACGGCGCCCTGCGGCATAATGCGCTGGGGGCGCACCCCGCATACATCAGCTACGACGAGCGGATTTCGGTCATCGGCGACGATCTCCCGATTCTGGAGAGTCTGGCGCATGTCGACTACCGCGACGACGGCACGGCGCGGGTACTCGACGAGCGGTTCAACTATCTTCCGATCTATACCAACCACGCCGAGCCCGGGCCGCCGGAGCTTGGACCATACGGGAAAGCTCGTTCCGAATGGCTTCCGCTGGAAGGCGCCCGCGATCTCCCGATCATCTCGAGCGTCCACGTCTTGGGCAACGTGACGTGCGGCGTCGAGGGTATCGAGGAATATAAGGGGCACCGGAGTTATCATCTGGTCTTCGGCAACTTTGCGCAAAACAAGCCCGCGATTAAGGCGATCTGGATTGACGCGGCTTCGCAAGACGTATGGAAATTGATCGTCAGCGGCTATGTGATGTTCGTCGATTCGAACCAGTCGCCGCCACTTGCGGATTTCCAAGTGGAACTTGGATACGCCGGTCCATTTCTGGTTGTCAATCATGTCGTGTGGCAGTTGCGGCGGCGCGAATATTCGCAGTACGCGAATTATTTCGGCGAGTACACCCTGTCGGACTTTACGTTCCCGAACAAACTGCCAGCCAGCTATTTCGGAGCCGGCGCAGGGCGCTAAACCGAAAGCAACCAGGCAAGAGGAGAGAAGAGCGCGCTCGCGCTACGCTTTCGGGTGCGCGAAGACGAACGAACGGCGACTCTGCGCTTGGAAGGCGATCTCGATATCTACCGGCGCGACGAGCTCTACGGTCAGTTGCCCGAACCGGGAAGCGTCGACCGTGTGATCATCGATTGCTCCGCCGCCACGTCGATCGATTCCACTATTCTCACGATGCTGATGCGTTACCGCCGGAGCTTTGCGTCGGCCGGCGGCGATCCGGTAAACATCGTGGTTGTCGTCGAGCCGTCGCTGCGGCGCATCTTTGAAATCGCCGGCTTGTCGCGCGTGCTCACGATCGTGTCGGCGCCTGGTCGGCCGAGCTCTGCGCCGGAAAGCGCAAAGGACACGGAACCGACATAGAGGCGTTGGTGGGCCATCCTGGTCTCGAACCAGGGACCTCATGCTTATCAAGCATGCGCTCTAACCAACTGAGCTAATGGCCCGGGGCACGGGCCATTATATCATCGCGATGTACTTTTTCAATGCCTCGTCATCGGCTTTGAGTTGGGCGAGCATCATGTCGCGCAGTGCATTGGATTCACGCAGCAATTCGGCGCGCTCGGCCAAGCGAAAATCGAACGCCTCGCGTTCGGCATCGACGGCCTCATCGGATTGCGGTCCCGCGGCCGCCTTGGCAGAGCCGCGGGCTATAACGTGTCGAGGCGCTTGTTGGCGAACCGGTTCGGTCACTCGGTAATCGACTCGATAAATTTCTTGGTGATTTGGTTATCCGCTTTACGTTGCGTCATCTGCACGTCGCGCAGCGTATTCACTTCGCGCATCTGTTCTGATTTTTCGTCCATGATTTCGTCGAACGCTTGGGACTGCGTTTGCATCTGCTCTTGATGGCGAATCTGTTCGCCGTACATGGCGAGCTGAAACGCTTCGTCTTGCGCATTGAGCGCGCCCAGACCGGCGTTTCCGGCGGCGCCCGCAATGTTCCCGGCCGTCGTGCCTCCGGTGGTTGCGCCGGCCAATCCCATGCCGATCGCGGCGAGCGGATTACCGCCGCTTTCCAGCAGGCCAAGGCCAGCGTTGAGCAGTCCGCCGATGACATTGAAGCTCATAATACACCTTCGTTTCTAGATGAATCGTCATCGCCGTCGTCGACGATGGATTCCGGATGGGCATTGTCGCCGCCGCCGAGCTGCCGGTATGAGTGTGCGTTTCCGGAGGGTAGCGCCGGTGGCGGCATCAACGATGCGAACGTCGCCAGCTGGTTCACATTTTGCTGCTCGGACGTGCTTTCCGCGGCGAGCTCTGGCGGCGCTCCGGCGATTTGCGCGTAGTGGCGAAGAACCGAATCTGCGTACCCGAGCCTCCGGCCGTCTTGCCATGGCGTAACCGTTCCGGTCGCATTCGGATCGCCCGCATTGTATGCGGAAAGCGCTTTGCGAACGTTGCCGCCGTAACGCTGAAGCAGCCCGGCGATCATGCCGGCAGCGTAGTCGGCGTTGGCCTGCGGATCCATTGCGGCAGGGTCGCGCGCGAAGGCGTGCCAGCGATCGTCGATCTGAAAGAGGCCGCGGCCGTGACCACCGTCGCCGACGATGTTGCTGCCGGCATTCGAGCCGGGACCGCCCGTCTCTTGAGCGGCGACAGCCGCTAGCAGCTGGGCGCTGACGCCATGCTTTTCAGCCGCCCGGACGATTTGGGGCGCGTACGCCACGCCATGCCTGGTCAGGTCGCGAATGGCGGGGTTGCTCGATTCGATCATTGCGAAGGTCTATACCGCCGACCAACGCGTTTGACAAGGCCTTGAGGCGGGTCTACAATGGGTCGAGTTTGGAGGCCCCCGGCGGGGCCTTCCTCTATGTTATGGGTTCTGCGCACAAAATCGATGTCACTGGATTGCTGGCGGCCAACCTCCGCGGTCTCGTGGTGGACGACCGGGTTCCGGTAGCCCCGTTCGAGGGGGTACGATTTCCGGAGGCCGCCGCCGTCCATCTCGAACTTCAAGCATCCGGCGAGCTGCTTGACATCAACGGCACCATCGACGTGCGGCTCCTTACGGAGTGCGCCCGGTGCTTGGGCACGGTGGCCGATAGCATGCACGTGAAGGTCGACGAGCAGGTCGAAGCCGGAGCTAGCCTGCAAGACGGTCCGTTCGAGGAAAGCAACGTTCTGACGGGAGGCCGCCTCGACGTCGCCGATCTCGCCGCGCAACTGATTTGCAGCGCGATACCGATTGGGCTACTGTGCAAAGAGGATTGCAAAGGCATCTGTCCGCGTTGCGGAGAGAACAGAAACAGTAAAGAGTGCGAGTGTAACGGAGAGACAAGTGGCTAACTTAAAATGGAAGACTCCCCGCAGCAAGACGCGCAGCCGTCGCGCCGCAAATTGGAAGCTCAACCGGGTCACAACCGAAGAGTGTCCGCAGTGCCATGCCCCCAAGCGCCCCCACTTCGTTTGCGAAAAGTGCGGCACGTACGCGGGGCGTCAAGTGGTCGAGATAAAGGATGATCGCCGGCAGAAGCAGACCTAGGCGCTAGCATTGAACGGCGTCAAGATCAGCGCGGTCGGTCATTACGCGCCTGCCGCTATTCTGACGAACGAAGACCTCGAAAAGACGCTGGACACGTCCGACGAGTGGATCACCACACGTACGGGCATGAAACGCCGGCACATCGCCGCGCCGGATGAAGCCACCAGCGACCTCTGCATCGCCGCCGCGCGCGACGCATTGCGCAAAGGAAAGATCGCACCCACCGGTATCGATTGTTTCATCGTCGCCACGTCGACTCCCGACTACGCATTTCCGGCGACGGCATGCATTGTGGCGGCAGAGCTCGGAGCGACGGGTAAACCGGCGTTCGATATGGAGATCGCGTGCAGCGGTTTTATCTACGGATTGACGATGGCGTCGGGGTTGATTCGGGCGGGTGTCTACTCGCGGGTCATGCTGATCGGCGCCGAAACACTGAGCAAGATCGTCGACCGCACCGACCGCAGCACGGCGATCCTTTTCGGCGACGGCGCGGGCGCAGTCGTGCTGGAGGCGGCCGCCGAGAACTCGTTTCTTTCTAGCGAATTGGGGGCGGACGGGCGGCGCCCTGAGATGCTCTGTTTGCTCGGCGGCGGTTCGCGCCGGCCGTTCACCGCGGCATCCTTGGAAGCCGGCGAGCAATACCTTCGTATGGAAGGCCGCGAGATTTTCAAGTTTGCGGTGACCAAGATGATCGAGTCGACCGGCATCGCGCTGCGAAATGCGGACTTGCAAAAGAGCGACGTGAACTGGCTGATTCCCCATCAAGCGAATAGGCGCATCATCGACGCCGCCGCAAAATACTTGGAGATGCCCGAAGACAAAGTGATCGTAAACATTGAAGAGTACGGCAACACATCCGCCGCCTCGATTCCCATAGCGCTTTCCGAGGCGCTCAATGCGGGAAGAATCAAAACGGGAGATATCATCGTCTTCGTCGGTTTTGGCGGCGGCTTGTCATGGGGAGCCGTGACCTGGAGATGGGCGTGAAGTTCGGAGTGGTCTTTCCCGGTCAGGGTTCGCAGGTCGTCGGCATGGGTGCCGACGTTGCCGCAAAATCTGCGGCCGCACGCGATCTTTTCGACCGCGCCGCCGCGACGCTCGGTTACGACTTGCTCGAACTGCAGATGCATGGCCCCGAAACGAGATTGCGGGAAACGCAGTTCAGCCAGCCCGCGATCTTTGTGACGAACCTTGCGCTCTATTACGCCGCCGGCGAAACGGTCGCACCCGCGGTGAGCGCCGGCCACTCGTTCGGCGAATTTTGCAGCCTAACGATATCCGGGTCGCTCGAGTTCGAAGAAGCGCTGCGTCTCGTCGACGAGCGCGGAAAAGCGATGCAGCATGCTGCCGAGCTCGCTCCGGGCGGGATGACCGCCGTGTTGGGGTTAGACGCCGCGCAGATTCGCGAAGTTGCGTCGCGCGTTGAAGCCGTGACGGGCGGACGCGTGCAACTCGCCAACTTCAATTCGCCTTCGCAAATCGTGATCAGCGGCGACGCGGCCGCCGTGCAGACCGCCGCGGACGCTATGATGCAGAAAGGTGCGAAACGGGTCGTTCCTCTCAACGTCTCCGGCGCTTGGCATAGCCGCCTCATGGAACCGGCCGCGCAAAGATTTGCCACAGCCGTCAATGCCGCGCAATTCACGCTGCCCGCGTTCGACGTCGTGTCGAACGTCGACGCAAAACCTTATCGCGACGTGCAAACGATCAAGGACAATTTGATACGCTCGGTGACCGAAGAAGTGCGCTGGCACGAAACAGCGGAAGCGCTGCTGACGTACGGGCTCGACCTTGTCGCAGAGTTCGGCGCGTCGCCTGTTTTGGGACCGTTGATGCGGCGGCTGCCCAACGCAGCCGAAGGACTGAACGTCACCGATTTCGCAGGCGTCGAAAAGTTCCGGGAAAAATTGAGCGTGCACGCATGATGTTCGAAGGAAAGTCGGCGCTGATCACCGGCGCGAGCCGCGGCATCGGCCGCGCGATAGCCGTCGACCTCGCCAAAAATGGCGCGTCGGTCGCGCTCGCAGGCAGAGATCATTCGGCCCTGGAGGCAACCGCCGCGGCATGCCGCGAGGTCCGGGCCGGTCAGGAGAGCATCGTCATGACGGGCGACGTCGCGGATCGCGCGGCCGTCGATTCATTTGTCGCGCAGACCGTTGAAAAGTTCGGCCGGCTCGATTTCGCGATCGGCAACGCGGGTCAGTCCCAGGACGGACTGATCTTGCGGCTCAAGAACGACGTCCTCGATCAGCTGCTTTCCGTCAACCTGAAGTCGGCATTCTTCTTGTGCGCGGCGGCAGCAAAGCCGATGATGAAGCAGCACGCGGGCTCGATCGTCCTCGTTTCAAGCATCGTCGGATTGACGGGCAACCCGGGCCAAGCCGTCTACGCCGCCTCGAAGGCGGGTTTGCTCGGGCTCACCAAGTCCCTAGCAAAGGAATTGGGTTCGAGGAACATAAGAGTCAACGCCGTCGCGCCCGGCCTCATCGAAACGGCGATGACCGAAAAAATGCCGGACGCCGCTAGGGAATATTTGCTCAAACAAACGGCGCTCGGGCGCGCCGGACGACCGGAAGATGTCAGCGGAGTAGTGCGCTTTCTTTGCTCGGATGCCGCCGCCTACGTAACGGGCCAGACGCTCGTGGTCGACGGCGGAGTTGTAATGTAGGAGACATATGTCCACGTTCGATAAAGTCAAGAAGATCATCGTCGAGCAGCTCGGCGTTGACGAATCGGAAGTAACGCCCGAAGCTTCGATCACCGACGACCTCGGTGCGGATTCACTCGATCAAGTTGAACTGGTGATGGCCTTCGAGACGGAGTTCAACATCGACATTCCCGACGAAGAAGCTGAAAAGATCAAAACCGTCGGTGACGCCGTCAAACGCATCGAGGAGACCAGCACCAAAGAGTGACCCTTGTTTGAGACCCTCTCCGATCGCCTAGGCGCGATTTTTTCCAAGCTGAGCGGCCGAGGCCGGCTCGGCGAAGCCGACGTGAACGAAGTGATGCGCGAAGTGCGCATCGCTTTGCTTGAGGCCGACGTTTCGCTTGCCGTCGCCAAATCATTCGTCACACGCGTAAAAGAGAAAGCCGTCGGCGCCGACGTGCTCGCGTCTCTCTCGCCGGCGCAAACCATCGTCAAGATCGTGCACGCCGAACTGATCGAGTTGCTCGGACCGCCGGCGGGTTCAGCAGAAGCGCGATTGCGTTTCTCAGACGCACCGCCATCGGTCATCATGCTCGTCGGGTTACAAGGCTCGGGCAAGACGACGCAGGCCGGTAAACTTGCGCTGCGTTTGAAAGATCAGGGACGCCGTTCGCTGCTCGTGGCCGCCGATGTCTACCGCCCGGCTGCCATTGCGCAGCTGCAAATAATCGGCAAGCAGATCGATCTGCCCGTTTTCGAAAAGGGCACGGCGAATCCGGTCGACATCGCGCGCGAATCCGTTGCGGAGGCGCGGCGGCTCGGACTCTCGACCGTCATTCTGGACACGGCTGGACGGCTGCAAATCGACGAAAGCCTGATGGACGAGTTGGCCGCCATAAAATCCGCGACCGCTCCCACTGAGATCTTGCTGGTCGCCGACGCGATGACCGGCCAGGAAGCGACCAACGTAGCCAAGGGCTTTCACGAACGCCTCGGCATTACGGGCGTCATTCTTACGAAACTGGATGGCGACGCTCGCGGCGGCGCCGCACTTTCGATGTATAATGTTACGGGCGCGCCGATCAAGTTTGCCGGAATCGGCGAGAAACTCTCGGCCCTTGAGCCCTTCCACCCGGACCGGCTCGCATCGCGGATTCTCGGCATGGGCGACGTGCTCACGCTCATCGAGCGGACGCAGAGCGTCTACAGCGAAGATCAGGCCAAGGCGATCGAGCAGAAGCTGTTCAAGCAGCAGTTCACGCTCGACGATTTCCTCGAACAGATGCGGCAGATCCGCCGGATGGGATCGATGGGGGAGATCCTCAAAATGATTCCCGGTCTGTCGCGCGCGCTTCCGAAAGATTTCGAGATCCCCGAACGGGACCTCAAGCAAATCGAGGCGATAATCTGTTCGATGACCACGCGCGAGCGGCGGGACCCCGCGCTGCTCAACGGTTCGCGCCGCAAGCGAATCGCAGCTGGCAGCGGGACGCAGGTCGCCGACGTTAACCGCTTGGTCAAGCGCTTTGACGAATCGCGGAAAATGATGAAGCAGATGGGTTTCGGGAACAAACTTAAGAAGCTACGGAGTAACTTTAGTGGTTAAGATTCGACTGAGGCGCATGGGCGCCAAAAAACAACCGACGTACCGCTTCGTTGTGGCGGATCAGCGCGCGCCGCGAGACGGCCGGTTCATCGAGATTCTCGGACACTACAATCCGCGAACCGAACCGCGCACGATCGTCGTCAACGAAGAGAAGGCGAAGGCGTGGCTTGCCAAGGGCGCCCAGCCCTCGGATACGGTGCGGCGCCTCTTCACTGAAAAGGGCATCATCGAAAAGGCTATCAGCGAAGGCCGATGAGCGCATTCGACGACGAATTCGGTTTATTCAGCGACGAACAAGAGGCGGAACGGCGTTCTACACTGGGCGGCCGCCGCATCGCTTCAAACGAAACGATCATCGACGACGTCGAGCCTGAAGACGAAGGTCCGCCGCGGCGCCGATCGTCTGCCGGCACGGGCACCGGTGCGCGAACGTTCCGGCGTCCTCCCCCACGTCGCGGAGCTCCCGAGGATCCGGCGGCGGCGCAGAAGCGTGCGGGCGAGTTATTGGAATTCCTCGCCAAGAAGCTGGTCGAAAAAACTGATGTGGTAAAGATCGAAAGCTATCCGGCGGAAAACGGCGAGCAGGCGCTGATCGAGCTGGCCGTCGATCCCGAAGATATAGGCAAAGTCATCGGACGAGGCGGGCGCGTCGCACAAGCTCTTCGCACGATCGTGCGGGCGACCGCGGAAGGGCGCATCCAAGTCGAAATTCTGGATACGGACGAATTCTACGACGATACGCCCGAGGATGAATGAAGAGCTTCCGGTAGGCCGCATCGCGGGCGTCTTCGGCGTTCGAGGCGAACTCAAATGCGACCCGACCAACGCGGGTCGCATGCTTTTTTCACCGGGCGAAACGCTGCGCGCCGCCTTGGCGGATGGCGACAGCCAAACCCTGTCCCTGCAATCGGTCAGAGTACATCAGGGACGGCTGCTCGTGCGATTCGATCATTTTGATTCGATCGGCGAAGCCGAAACGCTCAAGGGCGCCACGCTTTTCGCCCCGCGTGACCGGATCGCGATGCAGCCCGGTGAGTTTCTCGACGCCGATCTGACCGGGTGCGAACTCTACGACCGGAGCAGCCTCATCGGAACGGTCGAGCGCGTCGAGCACTATCCCGCGTCGGACATGCTCGTGGTGCACGGAAGGATGATTCCGCTGATCGAAGAGTTCGTGAAAAAGATCGACGTCGCGAACAAACGCATCGATGCGGACCTTCCCGAAGGATTACTAGAGTAGCGCTAGCCGTTTTGCGGGTGGTCCGCCACGTATGCGGCGACCGCCGCGGAAACGGCACTCTGCACGGAATCTCCGTCACCCGACGTCTCGGCGAGTCTCGCTCCGAAGCACGTGTAGACGTCGAGGACAAAACCGTACTGCGTGCGGCTGAAGAATCCACGGCGCACCGATTTGGACGATAGCGTGCCGGTGGCTACGGTATTGTTGCGATCGGCGCCGCAGATCGTGTTGGCCAACTTCGCGGCGTCGCCGCCCGAATGGGTCTTGCGCGCGGCGTAATGCTGATTGAGCGCGGCGTACAGCGCGCTCGTCGCGTCGTTCAAGAGCACCGAACTTGAGCTGCCGCCAACGCGGACGACGAAGATACCCTTGGCCGGCTTGACAATCGCGGTGGCTTGCGGATCGGGCGTTTGCCGTCCACGATGTTTGAACAGACCAGCAATCCCTCCGCCGATGTTGGCTTCATTGCTTGCGAGCGGCGCCGGCGTAGCCTGCGCGGAAGCTTCGGCAAAAGCTTGCGCTTTGCTCTGTTCGCGCGCGACGATGCCGTCGCGGATAGTGATCGCCTGTGAAGTCGCATCTTCAAACGACTGTATCTGCGCGGTGGCTGCTAAGATGATCGTTCCCGTCGAAGTGTCCACGACTTGCTCGACGAGCGAAACTCCGCCACCCAGCGGCGTCATATAGCCGGCGACGTAGTACGCTGCGGTTAGTGACTTCGCGTAATCCAAATAATTTGCGCGCTTGACGGTGGCCGGTCCCTGCAGCGCATCCACACCGCCCGCGGCGTTCATTTGGCTGATGTAGAGTTGCGCGGTCCTCGTGCCTGTATCGGAACGCATGTCGGTGCTGAAATCGAATGGATAGACAACGACGAGCGGGAGCTTGGGCCGCGCTGAGGGTAGAGCAGCCGGCAGCGGCGTCGCAGTTGCTTTCGGCGCCGGCGGCCGCGCCGCGGCGATCAACGCGAACGACGATGCAAGAAGCAGAGCAGTGAAAACTCGTCGCACGAAACCCTTTCCGGGGAGAACTGATGCAGCAACCCCGCTAGAAACGGCGGGGCTGCGTCATTCGTTTCCTCACCGGTCACGTAGCGCCCTCGCATTCCGTTTCCACCACGTCCTGCTCGGCGGGGCGGACGGGGTCGACCAGGGGCGCCACGGTCTCGCTTCCCTTTTCGTGCGCCCAAGCAGCACTGAGCTCGGCGCCGTAGAAAAAAATGGCGCCCAGCAGATAAAACCACAAGAGGAGCACGAGCGGCGCGGAGAGAGCGCCATAAATATGCGTGAAGTCGACGTGCACGGTATAAAATGCGAAAGCGTATTGCGCCGCGGGCCACATCAGTGCGACGAAAATCGCGCCCGGTATGCCGAAATACCATCGCACCGGGCGATTGGGCAAGAACGTATACAGGATCACGACAACGACGAAGATCAGCAGCATCGAGAGCGCGTATGCTAACACTTCGGAAACGTTTTGCGGATTGGAGAAATGCGCGTACACCACGAAAATCGATACGAGAATCGGCAACCCCATGGCGACGACCATGACGATGCCGATCAGCGGCAGCATGATGAGCGAAAGCGCGATGTCGTGAATGAGCGGCCGGCTCTTGGGAACGGCGAGCGCGCGGTTGAGCGCGTACGCAAGTCCCATAAAGAGATTTTTCCCGGCCCAGATGACCACGGCGAAGGCGATGAGGCTCGAAAGCTGCCGGCCGTAGACATAGGTCTGGAGATTGTTCGCCACCGTCTGATGGAGCGCGGGGGCGAATTCGTCGACAAAAGCCAGGATCTGCTGGTTCGCGTTGGGGTAAATCAGCGACGCTCCCGTCAAAATCAGGACGAAAAGCGGGAAGATCGCGAAGAGCGCATTGAACGCAATGGCTTGTGACAAGAAAGCGCAGCCGTCGCGGGAGAACCGCATACCGGCCTCGCGGAATGCCAAAATGAGTCGCATAGCGTCCTGCGATAATATCGCGGTCGATCGATGATATTCCCACTTATCGCGCCCGTACTGGTCGTCGTACTCAACGGGACGATCATGCACTCGTACTCACCGGCCTACGTGGTGCGCGGGCACGTGGTCGCGCCGCTCGAACCTTACGTGACGGCGGTCGCCGCCAGCATCGGATACACCGGTTCGCAGCTGATCGTGACGCGCGGAGATCGTTTTGCGCAGCTGACGGTAGCGCCCAATATTGCGCCCGCGCAATGGGCGCAAACCTATGTCGAGATCGCGCCCCTTATGCGAAGTTTGGGGGTTCGCGTTGCTTACGATCCGCAATTACGGCGCGTCGAGATCGATACGGCCGGCGCCGTCCTCGTTGCGCCGACGCCATTCAACCCGGCCGTACCTGCGGCGCCCGCTTCGATGGTATTTACGCCGTCGCCAATGTCTACGCCCAAACCGCAAGTCATTGGTAAGCCCGCACCGCGGCGCACGCCGCTTCCGGTTCAATGCTGTACGCGCTAGCGTTGCTGCTCGGCTTGACGTTTGTCTCCGGCGACGGCAGTTCGATCGCCGGTACCGTCTCGTATCCGCAAACACCGAAAGCAAAAGCGCCGGCAATCGTTCTGGTGGGAAGCAACGGTCCGTCGGATCGAACCCAAGCGGTAGGAGCAACTCCCGTTTTTGATCTGTATGCGGGTGCGCTTAATGCAGCGGGTTTCGCAGTGCTGCGTTACGACAACCGCGGAGTCGGGCAGAGTACGACCAAAACCCAGCCCGAACGCGTGCGGCGACAGAATTTCATCGACGATGCCGTAGCTGCCGTGCGCGCGGCGGCAAACGATCCGGCGATCGATCCGTCGCGGATCTACTTTCTCGGGCTGAGTGAGGGAGGCGAAACGGCAATTGCTGCGGCGTTGCAAGGCGCCCGCGTGCGCGGTTTAGTGTTAGTCGGGCCGCTCAGCGTACCGTACGCGCAGGCTATGAGCGAACAAGATGCTACCGCTTCGCCGCTGGTCAAGCAGCGCGACGCGCTCTTGCTGGCGATGCCGTACTTTCAAAGTTACGCCAACGTGGATCCGCGCAAAGAGATCGCACTTGTGCGGCAGCCGTTGCTGCTCGTGCGCGGGTTCTCCGACACGCAGACTCCGGCGCTGGATTTTGATGGTTTAGTGCATGCAGCGGAGACCGCACATCGCGATGTCACGGTGAGGCGTTTTCCCGGCGACGATCATTTCTTGCTGCAACTCTCGGATGAAGAACTTCGAGGGACGCCGCACTACCAGCAGCGGCACGAGTTAGATCCGGCCGCTGCCGGTGGAATCGTTACTTGGCTACGCTCGCACTAGCTGAACGCGGGAGAAACCGCAGGCTCGAATTGATGATCGCGATTACGACCGCAATTCCGAGGATGATCCAGCGATCGGTATCCGAGCCCAATATGCTCCACCCCAGCGCTTTGTCGATCGAGTAGACGCCAAATCCGGCAAAGTCGATGGCGAGCGCTCCTGCAATGTACGTCCCGGGCAACTCCCAGCCGTTTCCCGTAACGAAGAAGCCTTTGCCCCAGTGCACTGTAAAGATGGCAGTCAGCATCACCACGGCCAGCAACCCGGGGCCGACGCCTCCGAGGAAGCCCAGCGCGATTAGTAAGCCCCCGCCGAACTCGCCCAGGCCCGCCGCCAGCCCCATCAGCATGGGCGGGCGCATGTTCATGCTGGCCATAAAGCCTTCCATACCTTTGGGGCCAGGGCCGCCGAAGGAGCCGAAAAGCTTCTGGGCACCGTGCGCAGCCAATCCCAGGCCGAAAATCAAACGCGCGATCAGAAGAGCGATACTCATATTTTAACCTACCTATCCTCAGTATACTTACTATTTATAGCCATGTGCTAAAATAGTAAGGGAGTCGCTGAAAGATGTCAATAGCCTCAGAGCATAGCTTATGTCCACGTTACCACCGGGCGGTCGAGCTCGTCGGTAAGCGCTGGACGGGTGCCGTGGTTCGGACCCTGATGGGGGGCCCGCGGCGGTTCAACGAGCTCCTGACCTCGATTCCAGGCATCTCCGACCGGTTGCTCACGGAACGGCTGCGAGAGTTGGAGGCCGAGAAGGTCGTTCGCCGCGAGGTAAAGCCCGAAGCGCCGGTGCGCGTGGTCTACGAATTAACGGACCGGGGCCGGGATCTCGGCCCCGCGCTCGATGAGATTGCCCGCTGGGCCGAACGCTGGATCGACGTCCCGCCGGCGCGTTAGAGAGCGTGAAAGCCGGACTTTTAGCAGCGCTGTTCTTTGCATGCGCCGGCGTCACGTCGTGGGCCGGAGAGCCGCAGTTCGGGGACCTCACCTACCGTTGGCTCGGCCCCGCCGTCATGGGCGGCCGCCTGGATGCCGTCGCGGGCGTTCCCGGCGATCCGGCGATCGTTTATCTCGCGCATTCGTCCGGTGGTTTGTGGAAGTCGCAGAACGGCGGACTTTCGTTCGCATCGGCTTTCGAAGCGGGACAAACCGCGGCGGTAGGCGCCGTCGCGATTGACCCGCGCGATCCTCGCCGCGTGCTGATCGGCACGGGTGAAGGCTTTCCGCGCAACACAGCGGTCTACGGTGACGGCATCTGGCTTTCAACCGACGGCGCGCGCCATTGGCGCAACGCGGGACTGACTCAAAGCGGAAGCATTGCAAAGATCGCGATCGATCCGCAGAACAGCAACATCGTGTTGGCGGCGGCGATGGGCCGCGAGTTTGCTCCGGGCGGCGATCGTGGGATTTATCGCAGCAACGACGGGGGGCTGCATTGGCAGCGCGTGTTGTACGTCAACGGCCTGACTGGGGGAAGCGACGTCGCTTTCGATCCAAAGAACGGCAACATCGTCTTCGCGGGCACGTTCGAATATTTGCGTCGCCCATGGACGATGCGCAGCGGCGGAATGGGAAGCGGGCTCTACCGGTCGGCCGACGCCGGCAAAACGTGGAAGAGGCTGACCGATCCGGAACTACAAAACGGCTTACCGCCAGGTCCCATCAATCGCGTCGGCGTCAGCGTATGTTACAGCGACCCGCGCGTTATTTACGCGTTCGTCCCGGTCAAGAACGGCATGCTCTATCGCAGTACCGACGGCGGCGCGCACTGGCAATTGCGCAACGCCAGTCAAGAGATCAACTTCCGGCCGTTCTATTTTTCGCAGGTGCGTTGCGACCCGGCCAATCCGCAAAAGGTCTTTGCCGTTGCGGGCGGTTTGCGCGTTTCGATCGACGGCGGAAAGACGTTCCGTAATGCCGGCGGCGGGGGCGATAACCACGATCTTTGGATCGATCCAAAGAATCCGCGCCGGCTGCTCAACGCCAGCGACCTTGGATTTGAATATTCAGTGGACGGCGGGAAAACGTGGAGCTTCGACAACGTCGTTCCGTTCGATCAGATCTATCGCGTCGGCTACGACATGGACGTGCCGTACCACGTCATGGGCGGACTGCAGGACCACGAAGTCTGGCGCGGCCCAAACGAATTGCCCAGCCGCAGCGATGGCGTGTCGGGCGCGGATTGGCTCAACATTTCGGACTGGGGCGACGGGCAATACGCAATGGCAGACCCGCGCGATCCGGACGTCGTCTACGAAGATACGCACTTTGGCGACTTGGCCCGCATAGATCTTAAGACCGGGGAGCGCCGCTACATCTCGCCGCAGCCCATTATCGGGTTCGGAACCGGGGCGGCGACGTACAAGTATCGTTTCAACTGGAGCGCTCCTCTGCTCATCTCGCGCTTCGATCCGGACGTCATCTACTTCGGTGGAAACGTGCTGTTCCGTTCGGCGGATCGCGGAAACTCATGGGCGGAGCTGAGCCCCGATCTGACGCGGTGCGAACCGGCGCAGCTCGCGGCCAGCGGCGGTCCGATCACGTTCGACGACACCAATGCCGAGACGTACTGCACGCTGTATTCAATTGGGGAAGACGCGAAAAGTCCGAAAACGATCTGGTACGGAACGGACAACGGGCATCTCGAGATTACTCGCGACGGCGGCAAGACTTGGCACGACACGCTCGCTAACGTCCGGGGATTGGAGCTCCCGGCGCGCGTTAGCGCGATAGCGCCGTCGCCGTCCGTGGGCGGCGTTGCATACGCGACCTTCGACCGGCACCAATGGAATGATTACGCCCCATATGCGTTCGTGACGACCGACTACGGCGCGACGTGGTCGCCGATCGCGCGAGGGCTCACGGGTTACGTGCACGTGGTTCGCGAGGATCCTCGCAACCGGTCGGTGCTCTATGCTGGCACGGAAGCGGGCGCCTTTGTTTCGTTTGACAACGGCAGCCACTGGAGCGATCTGCGTTTGGGGATTCCGCGCGTGCCGATCTTCGATCTTCAGGTCCATCCGCGCGACAATGACCTCATACTTGGATCCCACGGGCGGGGCTTTTACGTTCTCGACGACCTCACCCCGTTGCAAAACTGGGCGCGCGCTACCGGATCGGATGCGTATCTATTCGAGCCGATGCCGGCGTTGCGCTACTCAAGCTCGGCATATCGGCAGCACGGGCGAGGGGCCTACGTTTCAGCGAACAAGCCCTACGGCGCCCTGATTTCGCTCTATCTCGCGAAGGCGCCGCCCGCCCTTGCGAAGCAAAAGCCGTCGGTCACCGTGCAAGTGCTCGACGCCGAAAAACGCGCGATCGACCAATTCTCCGTGCCCGTGCACGCGGGCTTGAACCGGTTCACCTGGGATCTCCACGTTCTGCCTCCGTCGGGAACCGGCACGCTGCAGGATATGCGATCGTATTACGTGTTCTTCCCGATGAAGATTCGCGGACCGCAGGTCTTGCCCGGCATGTACGCGTTGCGCATCGAGGTAAACGGAAAGTCCTTGGCCGCACCGCTCAGCGTGGGAATGGATCCGCATCATCCGGTCAGCGCGCTCGATCTGCAGCGGCAGTACGATGCGCTGCAGGGTCTCGCCGTGACGCAGGAGCGCGTCGAGGTCGCGTTATCACAGTTGGACAGCTTGCGCCGCCAGATCACTTCGCTGCGCGTTCATCCCGGAGCACCGGCGCGCGAACTGGACGCGTATGACGCGAGCCTGATGGGGGAGCAAGAACGGCTGCGTAATCCCGAGTCCAGCGGATACCGGCGGCCGGCTCGACTGAGCGAGCAGTTAGCCTATCTTCGCTACACGATCGAGCAGTACGACGGACCGCCGACCGTGCCGCAACAAGCTTTGGCCGCGCGGTACGCCACCGAGATCGCGGGCGTCCAGACGGAGTTGGCGAGGCTCTTCGGTGAAAAGCTCGCCGCGCTGAACGAGCTCCTCCGCGCCGCCCGTTTACCGGAGCTGCACCGCTGACTGCAGCGTACGGCATCCGCAAATCCGCGCTGCTCAACGCCTTCTGGATTCCGCTACATTTCCAAGACACGGCGTTGATAGCGATTTCTGTTCCGGCAGCGATCGTTCGATTTGCGCCGCAAGAACATGTCAAAGTCTTCGCGGTGCTCGCCGCACTTGTCTCGCTCGTTTCGATGGTCATTCCGCCGTTGGCCGGCGCATTTTCCGATCGCCTCCGGCGGCAAGGCGTACCAAGACGCGCCTTTATCTTGGGCGGCGCGGCGGTTGACGTCGTTTGCCTGGTGATGATGGCCGAGGTTGGGAGCCTCGGCCTTTTCGCAGTCTTTCTGCTGCTGGCAACGTTCGGCGCAAACGTAGCATTGGCGGCGTATCAAGCGCTGCTGCCCGACGTGGTCCCGAAAACACTGTGGGGAACAGTCTCGGGTGTACGCGGCGTCGCGATGGTGATCGGTGTCGTGGGCGGCATCGCTCTTGCCGCCGGAACGTACCCTCAGACGACGTTCGTTGGAATCGCGATCGCGATCGGGCTGGGCGCGCTCACGCTCTTTGCGGTACCCGAACGTGATGCGTCCGCCGAGCGGGAAAACCCCGCGCACGTTAGCGATTGGCACGATTTCGGCGTCGTCTTTGCCGCGCGCCTATTTCTTGCGTTCGGACTCTCGCTACTCATGACGTTCATTCTCTATTTTTTCCGCGACGTTTTACATTCGGGCGACCCGAAGGTGGGGACGGCGCTCGTCGCGGCGGCATCGCTCGTGGGGTCGATAGCATCGGCGATCTATTTGGGGTGGCTATCGGATCGCGTTCCGCGAAAACTGGTCGTGGCCGCGTGCGGAATACCGATGACCCTTGCGGCGGCCGGGTTTGCGCTGCTGCCGCAAGAACGCTGGATGTATGCGTTTGCGGTACTGTTCGGGATCGGTTTCGGCGGCGTGCTCTCCACCGGCTGGGCTCTTGCCATCGACAGCATTCCGAAAATGCGCGACGTCGCACGCGACTTGGGCGTGTGGGGAATCGCGCAGAACCTTCCGGCAGTCATCGCGCCGTTGTTCGGCTGGTGGTTGCTCTCGCTTTACAGCACGCCGCTCCCCGGTTATCGTTTGCTCTTTCTTACGGCGGCGGGAACTTTCGCCATCGGTTCCATGTCGGCCCTAGCCGTCGGGCGGCGTCCCCTGCTGCCATGGTGGGGATATCCGCTTCGGTTTGTGATAGGTCTATCGGTGTGGATTCACGCGCATTTGGTTTATCGCGTTCGCATGTGGGGGCGGTTGCCGCGGCGCGCCGGATCGGCACTCGTCATCTCCAATCATCAGAACGAACTCGACCTGATGCCGTTCACGGCCTTGGGGTTTCTGACGACAGGCCCAAGTTCACCGCTCATGGCGGCCACCGCGAAACTCCTCTTTGAGCCTGGCTTTATGGGCGTGCGTTTTCCGCGGTTTTGGCGCGTGCTGCGCGCGCTCAACATGAACCGTTTTTTTCTGGCGATCGGCTTGCTGCCTATAGAAAACGAGCTGCAATCGCGATCGATCGCGCGCTGGGCCTGGAGCGTGGAGCGGATCCACGGACGGATTCCGCTCGAGCAGATGTTTAAGGAGCCGGTGGTGGAGCGGTATGCGCTTCGCGGACTCGAGACGAGCGATCTGTTCCGGCCGAAGTACTTTCAAACTGCGCAAGAAGCGTACGTCCGGATTACCGAACTCCAGCCGGCCCTGGGCAAAGAGCAGATCGATCTCATGCGGCGCGGTGTGGCGCAAGATCTGGACGGTTTTGAGGAAGCTGTGCGGCGGGGTGCGACGCTGTATGTTACGCCGGAGGGAGGATATACGGTTACAGGAGCGGCGCTGCCGTTTCGCGGCATTTGGGAGCGGCTTGAACCGCTCGCGCAAGACATCTATATCGCTGCTATCAGTTACGATCCGTTCGCGCCCAAGTTCTCCCAATTGTATCGAGTGCTGCCGCTCGAGCGTCGCGAAGATGCACCTGCGGAATTGTGTGCGGCACGCCCGGTGACCGTCAGCGCCTTGCTGTCGGCTTGGATGCTGGGGCTAGGCGGCCCCTTTACGGAATCCGAAGCAGTGCGCGCCGTGGCCGAGAGTCTGCAGCGCTTGCCGCGAAACGTGTTTGTCGATCCCGAGCTGGCGCGCTCGCCGGAGGACGTGACGAAACGGGCGCTGGCAGCCTTAGGGCGCTCAGAAATTGCGATGCAAGTGGACGGCCGTTACGTGCTTAGCGCGAAGCGAAAGCATCCGAACTACCCGATGGTTGAAGACATCGTAGCGTTCCAAGCAACGTTCATTACCGAGACGCTGGCAGCCGCGGAGAGCCTGCAGGTTAAGCCGGCGCCTCTTTCCTAGTTAGGGCTTGCCAGATAAAATACATCGCGATGCCGGCGAGCAGTATGCCGACGCCGATCGATGTTTGGAGCGGCTGACTGATGAACGTCCGCACGACGACCGCAACGCTTGCGGCAATGAAGAAGAGCGTAGTGAATGGATGGCCCGGCACGAGGAAACCTCCGCGACTTCCTAGCCCATCCCTGCGCCGGAAGACGAAGAGCGTATATGCGACGAGCGCAAAATAGATGAAATCTATCGATACGACGTACGCGAGGATCTGCGGGAATCCGTTAAAGATGGTAATGAGTGCGGCAATCATACCTTGCACGGCAATCGCTACCACGGGCGCTTGCGTTTTCGGGTGAACCCAAGCCAGCTGGTTGAAAAATAGACCGTCCGCGGCCATCGCATAGTAAAACCGAGGCGAGACCAGAATCGCGTTGCTCAAATATCCGAGCGTGGAAAGCGCGACTGCAGCCGCGACCGCGCGAGCGCCCGCTGACCCTAAGACGTTGCGCATCATGTCGGCGGCCGGTGCCGTTGACTGCGCCAAGCCGGCCGGCCCCAGCATGCGCAGCGCAGCCAGTGTAATCGCGATGTAGAGAACCATGACGGCGAGCACGCCCCATAAGAGCGCGCGCGGCATTCCGCGTCGCGCGTCGCGCATCTCTTCATCGATGAATGGGGCGGTTTGCCATCCGTCGTACGCAAAGAGCACGGGGACCATCGCCGCTCCGACCAGCCAGAGCCAATTTCCATTGGCGGGCAGTTGGAGCAGTGGCGCGGTTGCGCGCACCGGGCCGAAGAAACCCGCAACGATGATTGCTGCGATGGCTCCGATTTTCAAAATCATGAGCACGTTCTGCGTGAGACTGCCCGAGCGAACTCCCAGACAATTGACGAACGTCAAAAGCAAGAGAACGGCGGCAGCCACCATCCAAAGCGGAGTTCGCAGTCCGAGCGCGGGCTGAAAGTAGGCCGCAAACGCGACGGCAGAAGCTGCCATTGCGCCCGTGTAACTAATCAAGAGTGCCGTCCATCCGGCCGTGAAAGCGATCGCCGGATGCAATCCGTCGCGCAAATAGCCGTAGACGCCGGCGACGGCCGGGCGCCGCCATGCAAGCTCGGCGAAAATGAACGCACCGGCAAGGGCAATGATTCCGCCAAAAACCCAAGCAGTTACGATGAGGGGCGCGGTTCTTGCGAGCTGTGCGATGAGCGGCGGCGTCAGGAAAATTCCGGACCCGACCATCCCGCCCATAACGATGAGCGTCGCGTCGAACGTGGTGAGCTTTCGAGCGAGTTTGACGCCGCCGGCCGGCACTTACTGCATGACCTGTTTGTAGTGGCGGTCGAACGCGTCGAGCAAGCCCTCTTGCTGCGAGTACGGGCCGGGCGCGTACGCGCGCGAAGCGACGCCGCGCTGCGTGAGTTCGTTGACGGCCCAGTCTTGCCGGTTGGTGAGATCCCAAAATTCGACGGCGTCCGAACAGTCAAAGTCAGGCATTCGCATGGTCTGCGGATCGAAGAGCCAATCGCAAGTAATGCGCGTGTGTCCGGCGTCCAGCGGCTGGACCGAGTGGACCATGACATAATCCGGGTGCAGGCTCAGCAGCATCGACGGAAAGATCGTGTAATAATAGACACGCGATCGGTTCTCTTCGCCGGCCAGAAGCGGGCGGCGCGTTTTCCCGTTCGCACTGAGCGTTGTCGCGGAATCGCGCAATTCGGAATACCCGCCTAAGAACGGCCCTTCAAGCAGATCGTTGTGCCCGCTGTCGGATGACGAAAGGCGCTCCAACTGAGGATGGATGACCGGGCAATGGTAGCATTCGGAGTAATTCTGAAAGACGAGCTTCCAATTACACGCGGCGTCGTAGGCGATCGAGGCAGCACGCCGCAGCTCCGGCAGGCGCCACGCGGAAAAGCGGCCGGCAAGCGGTGAAAATGCGTCGTCGAGTGATTTCCGCGGATCGACCGCCGCGAAGACGAAGCCTTCGAACGACGCGACCCGCGCTTCGCGCAGCGGATACTCCGCCGGATCGAAGCCTTCAATGCCGTCCATGTTACGCGCGGCGCGGAGTTTTCCGTCGAGGCCGTACGTCCACGCGTGATACGGACATTGAATTGTACCCTTGAACGTGCCGCGCTCCTTCGTGCACAGCCGCGTGCCGCGGTGACGGCAGACGTTGTAAAATGCGCGCAGCGTGCCGGCTCGATCGCGCGTGACGATGAGGCTTTCGCCCGCTATCTCACAGGTGACGAAGGATCCGGCTTGCGCGAGATCCTCCTCGCGCGCCGCATAGATCCACGAGCGGGAGAAGATACGGTCGTCTTCGCGTGCGCGAATCTCGGCGGAGAGATACCACTCGGCGGCGAGCGTGCGCGCTCCGGGCGCCACGGGTGCTCTGACGAAAGTCGTCACGAGGCGCGCTTTCCGCGCGCGTTATTTGTGCGCCTGTTTAGTTACGGATCAGGTGCGGAAAGCGATGGCGTAAAGCCGCGAGTTTCGGCTTGTCGTTATAAACGATATATGGATTATCCGGATTATGCGCCATGAAGTCCTGATGGTAGGCTTCGGCGGGATAGAACGCGCGTAACGGCTCGATTTTGGTGACGATAGGACCGGCGTAGACTTTGGCGCTGGTCAGATGCCTGATGTAGGTTTGCGCTTCGTCGCGTTGGGCCGGCGTCGCGTAAAAGATCTCGGAGCGGTACTGCGTTCCGTCGTCGGGACCTTGGCGGTTGAGTTCGGTCGGATCGTGTGCGACCAAGAAATAGACGTCGAGCAATTGCTTGAACGAGATGCGCGTCGGGTCGTAAGTGACTTCAACCGATTCCGCGTGCCCGGTCAGCCCGGTGCTGACGATGTCGTAATGCGCCGTAAGAGCGTTCCCGCCCGAGTAGCCGGCGACAACTTTGGCGACGCCCTTGAGAGGTTCAAAGACAGCCTGCATGCCCCAAAAACATCCGCCCGCGAGAACGACATGTTGTAACGGCGCGGCGGAGACCGTTGCCGGCAGCAGCAAGGAGAGGCCGAAAATCAGGGCGAGCGCACGTTTCATATTCGATATAACGCGCGGCAGGTTGTCTTGGATGCGGCAATCAAGCCGCCCGCATGAGATTTTACACGACGACGGCGCTCCTCATAGCATTGACCGGGACAATCGGCGGCCAGAGTTCGGGAGCTGCGAGCGCGACCGCGACCGGAATTGCGTTGAACGCGCCATGGAAGGTAGCCGTTTATCAACTGGCCCGCTCGACATTTAAACACCCGGCCTGGGGGTGGCAGCATTCGGAACGGAACTACCGTGTCGCGCTTGCGCTGGCGCAAGGCGACGGCCTCAAGTTAGACGACGATGTGTTGTTCGCGGCTGCGTTTTTGCATGATCTGGGTGCCTTCCAGCCGTGCGCCGATCCGAAGATGGAGCACGGTGACTGCGCAGCGCTTTCGAGCGCAGCGATCCTGCGATCGGCGGGATTTCCTATGCAGAAGTACGCCGCGGTCGCAGCTGCGGAGCGCGGTCACATGTACTACCGCGATCCCGGAACGCAGCCCGAAGCGATCGTGCTGCACGATGCCGACTCGCTCGATTTCCTGGGGGCCATTGGAGCTGCTCGCATGCTCTCGCTGACGGGAAGCGCGAAGCCGGATTTCGCCGGGGCCGTGAAATCGCTGCGATCGTTCTTGAACGACATTCCACCGAAGCTTGTGACGCGCACCGCGCGCGCGATGGGAGCGGTGAGAGTTACGGAGCTGCGTCAGTTTCTCGACGCGCTCGATCGCGAGTCGTTTAACGGCACGGCGATGTAGCGCATGGCAATCTATAGCGATGAACTAGCTGCCGCGCGGCGCCAAGGCCGCGAGGCATTCGACGCGATGGAAGCCTGGGTCAGTGCACCGCCCGACGCACTTGAGGTTCCGGGCGCCGTACTGGAAGGCTACGCTCGAAAACTCCGCGAGAGCCGCGAGCGCCTTCGCAAACTCCGCGAAGATCACGGCGAACGCGACGATATTGCCGCTGCGCTTACCGAGAGCATCGAATTTCACCGTTCGTTGGGACTCAGCATTCGGGACATTCCCGACCCGGAACCCGAGCCTGAAACGGAATCGGAATAGTACGATGCGCGCCTCGCCGCTCGCGCTCGTCGGCGGAACCGTCTACATGAGTGCGCACGACGCGCCGCTTCGTGACGGCGTCGTTCTGCTGAAAGATGGAAAGATCGTGGCGGCGGGGCCGCGCAGCGTCGCCGTGCCTCACGGTTGTGAAATCCTCGACTGTTCAGGATGTACCGTCCTTCCCGGCCTTTCGAACAGCCACGTGCATTTCTTTGAACGAAAATGGTCGGCTGCAACTGAGATCCCTGCGCCGGAACTTACACGCCAGTTACAAGACACGTTTTCGCGCTACGGTTTTACGAGCGTTTTCGACCTCTCGTCGCCATGGGAGAATACGCGCGCTCTCCGGCGGCGAATCGAATCGGGCGAGGTCGCCGGTCCCAGAATCCGGTCCACCGGAGCGGGCCTGGTATCGCCGGGCGCGCTGCCTTCAGAGACCGTGATGCGGATGATGAGCGTTATGCCGACGACCATGCCCGAAGTGGCAGATGCTGCGCAAGCGGCTGAAGCGACAAAAGCGCTTTTGGGGGCTGGCGTTGACGCCATCAAATTGTTCGTGCAGCGCGCGGCTTCGGAGGCGTCCGCGTTTTCCGTGGAGATCATCTCCGCGGTTGTGGAAGAAGCACATCGTGCCGGAAAGCCCGTGTTCGCGCACCCGGCAACGGGTGACGACGTACTGGCGGCCCTTCGCGGTGGAGTGGACGTGATCGCGCACACGACTCCGCACTCCGGACCTTGGAGCGAGGCGATCTTTGAAGCCGCGCGCGAGCGAAACGTCGCGTTGACTCCGACGTTGACGCTGTGGAAGTATTTTGCGCGCCACGATCGGGTATCCGAGCAGGACCAGATAACAAACGCGGCTTTAGGGCAACTGCGCGCTTGGATCGCTGCCGGTGGCACCGTGCTTTTCGGAACGGATCTCGGCGCGATAGATCCCGACCCGTCCGACGAGTATGCGCTCATGGAAGCTGCCGGAATGAGTTTCGCGCAGATATTGGCTTCGGTGACGCGGACGCCGGCGCAGTTCTTTGGAGACGCCGATCGCCTCGGGCGGATAGCGCCGGGGTACGAAGCGGACCTCACCGTGTTGCGCGGCGACCCCGCGGCGAACATCGGCGCGCTCGCGGACGTGCGGCTCACGTTGCGCGGCGGCCGCCGAAGCTATTTATAAGCGCCGGATTTGGAGATGAGCAACTCGAAGCGATAGAGATGAAGTCAGAAAAGAAGCCGGCAAAAACGCCGTCTCAGCTCATCAGTGGGAGAATCGCAGAACTCGGCGACTGGCGCGGGAAAACACTTGCTCCTATGCGCAAGCTCATTCGCGAGGCGGATCCGGAAGTCGTCGAGGAATGGAAATGGCGAGGGGTTCCGGTTTGGTCTCATAACGGCGGTATCTGCACCGGCGAATCATACAAGAATCATGTCAAGCTGACATTTTACAAAGGCGCCTCGTTAACGGCTGCCGGGCGCCTCTTCAACGCTAGTCTAGACGGAAATGTCAGACGCGCCATCGATATTCATGAAGGCGATAAAATCGATGAATCAGCTTTTAAGAATCTCATTCGCGCGGCGGTAAAGCTGAACTCAACAGCAAAAAAGAAGCGATAGAGCCACCGCCTGCGCGTAGCGCAACCGGCTACGGCGTGGATACTCCATCTTCTCGGAACATTTTCGCGGTCCGGCTCATTGCCTTAGCCTTAGCGATGCCGGCGCTGTCGCCCAGTATGTCTTTTGCGATACCGCGCCCGTATAGGCAGGGGGCGCACTTTGGCTGAATCTTCAGCGCTGCCTGGGAATCAGAGAGCGCGGCATTGCATAATCTGGCGCGACTTTGATGACTTGCTTGAAGTCCTGAATTGCGCGTTCGAGGTATTCTAGCTACAGCCGCTCGTCGCTCCACAAGAGTCGCACTTTTCGCACGAGCCGTTACGGACCATCGTCAGTTGCCCGCAGTCCGAACACGCGTTTCCAGTGTAGCCCTTGGCCTTAGCCGCCGAGATTTGCGCCGTCTTAACGGCTACGGCGGTCGCCGTACCCGCCGTCGCCATCGCCGGAGCGTTGCCGGCGCTTTCGATCACGCGATCGACGACGTCGAGGGTTTGGGCGTGCGGCGCCGATCCATTCATCCGAAGATGCGAGCTGGTCGGATGCATTTTCTCGCTGACGCCCGCGGTGACGTACTGCACTTCGCCGGCCTCTTCGCCGAAGTAATCTTCCTCGCGAACCGGTCCCATCGAGTCCATCTCCATATCGGGCTGCACGTGTGCGAGTTCGTAGCGGCCGAGATAGCTTACCGCCAGCTCGCGGAAGATGTAGTCGAGAATGGACGTCGCCATCTTGATGTGATCGTGGCCGACAACCGGTCCGTTAGGCTCGAAGCGCGTGAATGTGAACGCATCGACGAACTCCTCGAGCGGCACGCCGTGCTGTAAGCCCAGCGAGACCGCAATCGCGAAATTATTCATCAGCGAACGGAAAGCAGCGCCTTCTTTGTGCATGTCGATGAAGATCTCGCCGAGTTGGCCGCCTTCATATTCGCCCGTGCGCAGGTAGACTTTGTGCCCTCCGACGATTGCTTTTTGCGTGTAGCCGCTGCGCCGCTCCGGCATGCGGCGGCGTTTTGCGATGTACCGGTAAACGATGCGCTCGGCGATCTGTAAGGGATGTTGAAATGCGACGGGCGGTTGGACTTCCTCGGTTATCTCGCCGCCGAGATCGGACGTGGAAGCCAATGGCTGCGAAAGCTTAGAACCGTCGCGATAGAGCGCGACCGCTTTAATCATGCGCTCCCAAGCGTAGCGGTACGCTTCCTTAACATCGCCGACCGTCGCCGTTTGCGGAAAGTTGATTGTGTTGTGGTTAACGATCCCATTTCCGATGAAAGCTTGCGTAGCCGGCACGGAGATGTCGTAGACTTCGCGTTCGCCCGCATCTTCGACCAAGTCAACAGGGCTGAAATGTAGTTTCTTGGATACAATTGTCTCGAGCCACTCGGGCAGCTCGACGTTCGTCTCGTCGGACAAGCGCGCAACGGTCTCCCACGAGACGTTCTTCGTGCGTGGATCGACCAGATGTCTGTACGTCGGACGTAGACTTGTGCCCCGTCCGTTACGACCCGAGCGGCCCACCGGCACCAACTCATACAGCTCTCGTCCCGAGAGCCCGGGGATAATGTCTGCCGTGCTTTGAGCCGTAGTGATTGTTCCAAGAATGGCCGCCCGGGCTTGCTTGTGAGATTCGGGGAAGGGTACAAGTTCGACGAGTTTCTGCGCGTAGCGGCCGCATGCGTAAACCTCGCCATAACTTTTACCGTACTGAGGATTGAATTTTTCAATTCGGCTATGAACGATGCCGAGGTTCGTCAGAACGGCCTGGAGATCGTCCAAAAGGCCGGGCGAATCAAGGCAGATCGCCCATTTCATCATTTGGTTGCTAGTCGTATAAGCGTCCAATGACAGCCCACTGAGGAATTGCAGAACCATGGATTTCGGGCATCGGAGAACCGCGTCCGGGATACGTTTGTTTGACGCCCTTGACCCGCAACCCAGATAGTCCATGAACTCGACGAGCGTCTTGGAACTAACCGCTAGTTGTGGGCATTTTCCGTCTTGTCGAACGATGCGACCGGCGAGGCCGAAGGTCTCGGCGACATTCCCTTGCAGTCTTGTGAGTACTGCCTCATCTGAATTGGTTAGCCAAACCGTGTAGTTCGCGCGTGTCGTGTGCCCTTCCGCGGCGTAGGAGCCAAGAAAAAACGCGAGATCTTCGGTCATTTCGGCGGGTATCTTTACTCGTTTTTGACAGCCATACGCCGGAGTGGGCGCGAAATCGGCAAAAGGCGCAGGCGCCGAAGCCCACATGTCGTCGCCATATTGAGTTGCCACATACTCGCCAGGACGGATATCGGCGAGGTAGCGCCATTGAAGGCCGGCGTCATTGCAGATGAGCACGCGATGATTGGGCGTACCTACGACGCGATGGCCACTGCGCAATCGCAGCTCTCGGACCGACCTCTTCCCGCCGTAATAGAACGCGTCAGTCTTTTGATTTCCAGCCAGTGACGCAACGTTCATTTCGTGCGAGCGGAATGTATCCGGCGTTTCGGCATGATGAAGAGACTTGATGCGTATGAGACCTTCCGCAGTCGTTAGCAGCGTGTCGCCGATGACACACTTGCTAATAGCGCCGCTGACGAACGGCTGCGCCGCGGCCATCATGTCGATGTGCGCGAGCGGACGAATGAAGCGCTGGCCGTGTTTGCCGCACGGGTTGGCACAATCGAAAACAAACAGGTGCTCATCCTTTAAATGTGGCGCACCTTCGAGGGTCATGCGGCCGCAGATAACATCGGACGCTTCGTCGATTTGCCGTTGCGTGAATCCAAGCCCGTCGCGCAAGATGGAATAGTTCCACAGATCGAGTTTCTCGGCCGGCAGTCCCAAGGCTTGCGTGCAGAACTCTTCGCCAAGGACGAATTTGTTGAATGCAAACTCCAGCTCGAAGGCTGACGGCAGTGCCGCTTCGATGCGCGCGATCATGGCATCGTCGAAGCCCTTCGCGTGCAGGGTCGCAGCGTTAATATGCGGCGTACCCTCGAGCGATCCCGTGCCCTTGGCGAAGAGTTCGATCTCGTGAATCTGCTGTTCGCTGTAGCCAAGCTTGCGAAGCGCGGCCTCAACCGACTGGTTGACGATCTTGAAGTAGCCGCCGCCCGCGAGCTTCTTGAACTTCACAAGCGCGAAGTCGGGCTCGATGCCGGTCGTGTCGCAATCCATTTCTAAAGCTATAGTACCTGTAGGAGCGATCACGACCGTCTGCGCGTTGCGGAAGCCGGTGACCTCGCCCATCGTGAGCGCGTCGTCCCACATTTTGCGCGCGAGGACCCACGTCTCTTGGGTGAAGAGTGTGGGCGAGTGCGTGACGGGCTTCACGGTGAGCGCTTCGTAGGCTGCATCGGGTTCGTCGTACGCAGCGCGACGGTGGTTGCGGATCACGCGCAGCATCGATTCGGCGTTGGCTTCGAATCGGGCGAACGGCCCTAATTCGCGCGCCATCTCAGCTGATGCGCGGTACGCGCTGCCGGTCATCAGCGCGCTAATCGCAGCGCACCAGCCGAAGGCCTCTTCGGAATCATAGGGCAGGCCCATGCGCATGAGCAGCGTGCCGAGGTTGGCGTATCCGAGCCCCAGTGTGCGGTAGCCATGATTCTTTTCGGCGATCGCCTTTGAGGGCATCTGGCCCATCGTCACCGAGATCTCAAGCGTCGTCGTCCACGTGCGCGACGCTTCGGCAAAGATCGGTGCATCGAAAGTGCCGTCGTCTTTTAAGAACTTGACCAGATTCAAGCTGGCAAGATTGCACGCCGTGTCGTCGATAAAACAGTACTCACTGCAGGGATTAGTGGCATTGATCCGATCGTCGTTCGCGCAGGTGTGCCATTCTTGGAGTGTATCGTCGTATTGAATGCCGGGATCGGCGCACTGCCAAGCGGCAAGTGCGATCTGTTCCCAGAGCGACGAAGCTTTAATAGTTTTGAGCACCGCGCCGGTCGTGCGTGCGGTCAGATGCCAATCCTCGTCGCGATCGAGCGTCTCGAAAAATGCGTTCGTCAGTCGAACGGAGTTATTCGAATTCTGTCCGGAGACGGTATTGTAGGCTTCCGAATCCCAGCCCGTGTCGTAGGTCGCGACGTCGAGATACTTGTAACCTTGCTTGGCAAAGTCCAAGGCGTACTGGATGTTGGCTTGCGGAATGCCCGCGGCCAGCGCCGATTTCATGGCGAGCTTGAGCGTAGGATTGAGCGCCGGATCGAGGCGCGCATTATCGGGCAGCGTTTCGTCGTGGGCAGCTTTCATGATCGCGTTGAGGTGTTTCTCGCACGCGATCGAACCGGCGACGAGATCGGAGACTTTCTGCTCTTCCCGGACTTTCCAATTCACGAATTGTTCGATATCGGGATGGTCGGCGTTCAGCACGACCATCTTGGCTGCGCGGCGGGTGGTGCCGCCCGATTTAATCGCGCCGGCCGCGCGATCGAAAACTTTCAGGAAGGACATTAAACCCGAGCTCGTTCCGCCGCCCGTCAGTTTCTCACCGGCAGCGCGGAGCTTGGAAAAGTTAGCGCCCGAACCGCTGCCGCCCTTAAAGATGCGCGCTTCGCGCACGACGCCGTCGAAGATGCCGCCTTCGTTTACGAGGTCGTCCTCGATCGAAAGAATGTAGCACGCCGAGACCTGCGGATGCTCGTACGTGCTCGTCGAGCGCTTTACTTGCTGGTCGATGGGATCGACAAAGTAATGGCCTTGCGACGGTCCCGAGATGCCGTACGCCCAGTGCAATCCGGTATTAAACCACTGCGGCGAATTAGGGGCGCCAATCTGCCGCGCGAGCATGGCGCACATCTCGTCGTAGTAGATCTGCGCGTCGTCCTCAGTGTTGAAGTAGCCGTGCTTGAAACCCCAGTACGTCCAGCAGCCTGCCAGTCTATTGAAGACCTCGCGCGAGTCCCGCTCCGATCCGAAATCCGAGTTGTCGGCCGGCTCCGAGCGCCACAGCCATTCCGGCACACCCTCCTCGGGGATGCGCTTGAGCGCTTTGGGAACCCCCGCCTTACGGCAATACTTCTGGGAAAGCACGTCGGTCGCGACCTGGCTCCAGCCGGTCGGCACCATGACGTCTTTCGCCTCGAAAATCACCGAGCCGTCGGGATTGACGATGCGCGAAGTTCTGGGTTCGAATGTGAGGCCGGCGTAGGGGTCGCCGGGGGCCGAATAGACGCGGCGGAACTTCATCGAGGCTCCTTCCTCCCAAGGGGAGGACCCGTTCAATACTGTGTTTCTAAATCGAACACCTGTTCGGTCACAACGGACAGAACCGCACAGGCGTGCCCATAAATTGTACTACCGAGACAACCCGGATACAAGATATTGTGCTTAGGGTCCTTGTGCGCAAGCTGTCCAGAACGTCAAAAATCTGTGTAGTTGCCCGGCTGAACTGGTGGACAACGTACCGGGTCGGTGGGGGGGCTGTGGAAACTTCCGAGGATAGCGAGGACAAATGGCCCAAAGCGCTCGCGAATGCTCGGTCCCAACCGGTTCGCCCCGAGGCTGCACGACGTTTCATTGGCCGAGCTCTCCGAGGCCGGAATTCGGGGCCTCATTATTGACCTCGACAACACGCTTCTGGGCTTCCGGGAAACCGAGCTGGCCGCCGAGCATCTCGCTTGGATCGCCGAGGCGCACGACCGCGGCTTTTTGATGTGCTTAGTTTCCAATAATTTCGAGCCGCGCGCGCGGACGATCGCCGCCCGGCTGAAGATCGGCTGCGTTCCAAACGCGCTCAAGCCTTTGCCGTTCGGGTTTATGCGCGCCCTCAAACATTTGGGATTGCCCCGCAGCCAGGTGGCCGTCGTCGGCGATCAACTCTTTACCGACGTGCTGGGCGCGAAGCTTTGCGGGAACCTCTACACGATTCTGACCGAACCGATCGAAACCCACGACTTTGCCATCACGCGCATGTTCCGGTTTCTCGAGCGCATCGTTCTTCCGGGCCGGCGCCGGTGAAACTCGCGCTGATCGGCGACCCCGTCGCGCACAGCCGCAGTCCCGAGCTGCACGCGCAGTTTTTGGAAGAGGCCGGTATCGAAGGGACGTACACCGCGATCCGCGTGGCCAAAGGCGGTGGCCTCGACGCCGTGCGGCGCCTGCGCGAAGAGGGCTACACCGGACTCAACGTTACGTCGCCACTAAAAGAAGAAGTGTTCGCGGCCTGCGAGTGGCTCGATGAAGACGCGCGCATGTCCGAAGCGGTGAATACGATGTTCTTCGGCGCAAAGGTGATGGCAAGTAACACCGATGGCGTCGGTGCGCGGACGGCGCTGGAGAGTATATTGGGGCAACCCGTCGCGCTTGAACGCATCGGCGTTTTAGGGACGGGCGCAACTGCCCGAGCGATTTTGGCGCAGCTACATGAAACGGATGCGTATACATATGTCTGGGGACGCGATCACGACAAGGTGCTGGCACTCTGCGATCGCTTTGAGGCGCAGCAATGGCCCGAGAGTCCGCCGGAAATCGTCATCGCGGCGCTGCCGCCGAGTACGGAGCTTCCGAAACACGTCCTCGAGCACGTGCGAAAAGCCGACGTCGTCATGGATTGCAACTACGGAGCGCGATCGAACATCGGGCGGTTGCTCTTGCGCGAAGTCGTGACGGGTGATCTTATGCTCGAAGCGCAGGCGCGCGCATCATTCGACTTTTGGCTCGCACACGCACAAGAGCAGGCCGAAGATATTTTATAAGACGGAACGGAGAGGGGGAGATTCGAACTCCCGAGACGCTTTCACGTCTGCTCGCTTTCCAAGCGAGTGCATTCGACCACTCTGCCACCTCTCCGTAAGACCGTAGGTCTTACGGGACCCGGCCTTCGGCCCGTTTGCAATTGCTTACTACGCGTTATATTCCCGCCGGGTGCCAGATCGTTTTGATCTCGCTGTAAGCGGCGACGGCGTCAAGGCTCTGCGCGGCCGGCTCAAACCACTCGTCGCGGCCCTTGCGCTTATACGGATGTGTGCGCTTGACGTTTTCCGCGGCGTGACGCTGCAGCTCTTCGGTGAGCGGGCCGTCGGGGAAAGCGATGGCGTTGACGTCCATGTGTTTTGCAAGGACGGGCCCCAGTTCGGCGCGGAAACCTGTTAAGATATTGGCGACGCCCGCCGGAAGATCGCTCGTCGCCAGCGCTTCAGCGAAAACAATCGCGGTGCGCGGATCTTTTTCGGATGCGACCAGCACCACTGCGTTTGCCGAAACGAGCGCCGGCATAAGGACGGAAACCAAACCGAGCAGCGCCGGTTCGTCGGGAGCGAGAATACCGACGACGCCGGTCGGCTCCGCCGTGGAAAAGTTGAAATGCGGACCTGCGACCGGGTTACGAGTCGAGAGCAGCGCGTTATATTTGTCGCACCAGCCGACGTACCAAATGACGCGATCGATCGCGGCGACGACCTCCGCTTCCGCTGCGGCCCCGGAAAGGTCGCTGGCCTCGCGTACGCGGTCGACCAATTCCTCATGACGAGCTTCCATCATCTCCGCTAAACGGTACAGGATCAAACCGCGCGTGCCCGGACTCGTAGCTAGCCATTTCGGCTGCGCTGCGCGAGCAGCGACGACCGCGTCGCGGACGTCTTTACGCGATCCGCGCGCGATGTTGGCGCCGAACTCAGAACCGTCCCACAACGGGTCGCTGCGGCCCGATTCGGAACGCACGAACGCACCGTTGATAAACAGTTTGTACATTTTTCGAACGGCGAGCCGCGGCTGATCGTATTTGGCCATAGGGCGAGCTACGACGCAGGGGAGCCGGGACCCTATGAGGTACGGCATGGAGATGAGCAGTGCGAAACCATTTTTGTCGGATATAAAAGAGCTGCGCCGCCGGGCCCGCGAGAACATGATGCGAGGCTCGGTCACCAGCGACTACAAGGGCGACATCGGCCAAGCCGTGGACGTATTGAACGCGGCGCTCGCCACCGAGATCGTTTGCATCCTGCGTTACAAGCGGCATTACTATACGGCGAAGGGTATTGCAAAAGATTCCGTCGCCGGCGAGTTCTTGCAGCACGCCAACGAAGAGCAGCAGCACGCCGACATGATCGCCGAACGCATCACGCAGCTCGGCGGCGATCCCGATTTTAATCCGGAAGGTTTGGCGACCCGCAGCCATTCGGAGTATAAAGAAGGCAGCGACCTCGTCGACATGATCAAGGAAAATCTCGTCGCCGAACGGGTCGCCATCGAGTCTTACCGCGAAATGGTTCGCTTTTTTGGCGAGAACGATCCCACGACACGCCGCATGCTCGAAGAGATCCTGGCCGTTGAAGAAGAGCACGCGAACGACATGGTGGACTTACTCGAGCAACACGGCAAGAACTAGTTATCGCGCTTTGTGCGTCTGCTGGTAGACTTTCACAAGCTTGCCGCCGCGTAAGGCATAAGTGGTTACCAGCTTCATCGTGCTGTCGTTTTCTTTGTATGCGTCGACGTAAAGATACCGGTTCCGGAAAGTGACGTGGATCGAGTCTGGTCCGGCTCCCCAGTCGACGCCCCAGTTTGCGCTAGCGACATCACCCAGCATTGCGGCGGAGTTTCCGCCATCGCTAAAGACATAGGCTTCAGCCGTCCCGCCGACCGGAAAATCGCAAACGAGTACGACGACGGCTTGCCGTGTACCGGGGGCAAGACTTCCTTTCTTGACCGAATCGACGCGCAGGTCGAAACCCGCTCCCATGTTCTTGTCAAAGTAAGAGAACGAGCCTTTGACCATCACGGCGGGGACGGGGACGTTCTTGTAACACGGATTGGTCGCGTATGTGAAGTTCATAAAGTCCACGGCCAAGAGCAACGGTACGATCATGCTGCCTCCTGCTGAGAAATCCATCGCCTTGTGGGAATAACCTGCGCGATGGCGCAGCAGGCAACCGTCCCCACCCACGTTCCCTCGAAGGGGGAGCGCTCCCGAGAGATCATCGCCACGTTAGCCAAGCATGGTTTAAGCGCGGCCACCGGCCATCCGGCCGCCGAGCAGCTACGATTGGCGTGTGAGGAGCTCGGCACGACGTTCATCAAGCTCGGGCAGACCTTGTCGACGCGTGCCGACGTGCTGCCCGAATCGTACCGGGTGGAATTGCGGAAGCTGACCGACGACGTCCCGGCCGTCCCGTACGAGGCGATCGCGAGCATCATCCGCGACGAGTTGGGAGCGTCGCCCGACACACTCTTCGCGAGTTTCGATCGTAGGCCGCTGGGTTCGGCATCGATCGGCCAAGTGCACGCGGCCAAACTGCACGATGGGCGGGAAGTCGTCGTAAAAATCGTCAAGCCGGGTGTCGAAGATCTCGTCGAGATCGATCTGCAGATCATGGAAGAGCTCGCGCAGCAGGCTTCGGATCGCTGGCCCATCCTGGACGAGTACGGTGCAGTCGACCTGGTCGAAGAGTTCGGTGACACGCTGCGCGCCGAGCTTGACTACACGCGGGAAGCTGGCAATGTCGAGTTTTTCCGCGAGTTCTTTGAAGAGGAACGCGGGATCAAGATTCCCGTCGTGATTTACGAGCGGTCGACAAAGCACGTGATTACGCTCGAACGGATAGACGGGCAGAAGCCGTCCGACCTGACCGATCGCGCGAAGCGCAAACGGGAAAAGACGGCCGAGCGCATCGCGCGATTCGTCCTAGAACCGGCCTTCGGCGAAGGTCTCTTTTATGCGGACCCGCACGACGGCAATTTTATCGTGCAAGCGGGCGGCGCAGTGGGCGTTCTCGATTTCGGAATGACCGGCAGGCTGGCGCCTCAGGCGCGCAGGCGCGTCGCCGATATCTTCATGGCGTTCGACCGCCGCGATCCGGAACGCGTCACCGATCGCCTCATGCAGATTGCGGCGCCGAAACATCCGATCGATCGCGCCTTGCTCGGTGGAGAAATATCGCGCCTCATGGAGCGCCATCTCGCGCCGGATCTCAAGGGCGTCCAGTTCGGTCTCGCGCTGACCGACATGCTGGACACGATCCGCCGTTACAAGCTGCGGCTTCCGGGGCCGATCGCGCTGCTCTTCAAAGCGTTGGTCATGTGCGAAGGCCTCATCGAACAGATCAGTCCCGAATCAAACCTGAACGAGTTCATCTCGTCGCTTTCGGAAAAGATTCTCTATCAGCGCATCGCCGGTCAAGATCTGCCCGGCAACATTCGGAATGCGGCCTTGGACGCCGCGGAACTGAGCATCGATCTGCCCAGACGGGCGGATCGTGTGCTGTCGGAGATCGAGCGAGGCAATCTGCGTGTCTGGACGCGCGTCGAGGATCTCGAACGCGTTATGGCGCGATTCGAGCGCACCGTCGAAACCACAAATTCGACGCTCCTCGCGTCGGCCAGCATCGTCGGTCTGGCGATTGTCATGCTCATGTACCATCCCACGGGCTGGGGACGGTGGATTGGCTACGCGTTTTGGACGGTCGTCGCGATCGTGTTCCTCTTCAGTTTGCGTACCGTGTGGGTCGCTTTCAAGAAACGAAAGGTGCGCTAGCTACTCACCCTGCGCGAGCGAATACGCGCGCGCGCCGTCAAACGTATACAGCCCTTCAGTTTTCACGACGTCGAAACCGCCCATGCAAAATGCGGCCAGAATCTGCACGACAGTCTTTCCGGAGAAGTCGCCGTTTTTCGCTTCCAGGCGGCATGACCAGTGATCGCTCCAGAACGTATCCGGATTGCCTTTGGGCCAGACTTTCGTCCCGCGGTTGCTGATGACGGTGAGGCTGGCGCCTTCGAGCGGGAGCGCACTGATGCGCTTAGCGATAGCATCCGGATCGCCATTGGGAAGATCGATGAAGACGTCGACGCCGACGTGTTTCTTTTCGGCTGACGGTCCAGCGGCGCGAGCGGTGACGTTCATCTGCGCGTCCTTTGCGTATTCCACCGGCGTGAGATGTTGCGGCACTTGTCCGAGCCGCTCGGCGACGGCCGACGCGAATTCTTTCGTGCCGACCTTTTCCTTGCTGACGCCTTCCTTATAAATATCGTAGGTGTGAATGCCGTCTTCGATCGTGCGCAGCCACGCGTTGTGCGCGCGCTCCGCGACCTCACCCTGACCGATATGCGAGAGCATGAGGAGTGCGCCGTGGAAGAGGCCGGAGGGGTTGGCGAGATTTTGTCCGGCGCGCCTTGGCGCGGATCCGTGAATCGCTTCGAACATCGAGCAGTGATCGCCGATGTTCGCCGAGCCCGCCAGGCCGACGGAGCCCGTGATTTGGGCGGCCACATCGGAGAGCACATCGCCGTACAGATTCGGCATCACGAGCACATCAAAAGATTCCGGTGTGTCGGCCATCTTGGCCGCGCCGATGTCGACGATCCAATGCTCGTTTTCAATGCCGGGGTACTCTTGGGCGATCTCATCGAAGACTTTATGGAAGAGTCCGTCGGTCAGCTTCATGATGTTGTCTTTGGTGAAGCAGGTGACTTTCTTGCGCTTGTTCGCGCGCGCATATTCGAATGCGTAGCGCACGATGCGCTCGCTGCCCGGGCGCGAAATCAGTTTCAGGCATTGCGTGACCTGCTGCGTCTGGCGATGCTCGATGCCGCCGTAGACGTCCTCTTCGTTTTCACGCACGATCACCAGGTTCATCTTCGGATGCTTGGTCGAAACGTAGGGATGAAGAGAAGCGCATGGCCGCACGTTGGCGTACATGCCGAGTGTTTTTCTCACCGTGACATTGAGCGATTTGAAACCGCCGCCTTGCGGGGTCGTAATCGGCGCCTTCAGGAACACCTTGGTGCGGCGCAGCGAATCCCAGGAGCTCTCCTCGATCCCGTTGGTAATTCCGCGAGAGTAGATGCTCTCGCCGATCTCGATCCGCTCCATGTCGAGCTGGGCGCCGGCCTCGGTGATGATGCGCAACGTTGCATCCATGATCTCCGGACCGATGCCGTCGCCGTAGGCGACGGTAATGGGCGTTTTCTTGGCTGTCAGAGTGACCACAGGTAAGCGTTCCATCCTTCGCTGATGCCGTTGGGTGAAAAGTTTTGCAGGCCGGGAGTCATGGCATAACGGGCCCGCGGGTAATATTCGAAAGCTGCGGGCGCATCCTTCACCAGCATTCGCTGCGTCAGCGCATAAGCGCGCTTGCGCGTGGCGCGGTCGAAGTGCGTTAGGGCCGCGGTCTCGGCGTTGTCGAACGCAACATTGCAGAAACGGGAAATATTGTTGCCGCCGGGCGGAGCGGCCTTACAGGTCCACTGCGAAGAATCGTCGGGGTCGGCCCCGGAAACCCAAACTTGCAGTGCGAGATCGAACTTGCCAGTCTGCTGGATTCCGCCCATGGCTGCGGTTGCATACAACAGCGAGTACGCGTAAGTCTTGATTGCCAGATCGATTCCAACTTGCCGCAGATCCGACTGCAATTCGACCGCGATCTGGCTGGCGGTTTGACTTCCGGCGCCAATCGTAAGCTGCAGCGCAAGCCGCTTGCCGTTCTTCACTCGCACACCGGATGCGGCGCGCCGCCAGCCGGCCTGGTCGAGTAATCTGGCCGCCGCCGCGACATCGTACGGATATCCGGTCAGTTTGGGATCGTACGTCCAGTAATAATCCGAGAGATCTGCGGCGGCAATCGTCGCGCTGCCGTAGGTGAGATTGTCGACAATACGCTTTTCGTTGATAGCGTACGCGATGGCTTGGCGTACGCGGACGTCGTCGAGCGGGGGATGTGTCGTGTTAAAGACAGCGGCCGCGTAAGACGGCTGCTTGACGAGCATCGTCCGTACGCCCGGCTCTGCTTGCAGATTATGAAAGTTCGATGCGGTCACGGCCAAGACGAGATCCACTCCGTGCGACCGCAGCTCGGCAGCCGAAGTGTTTCCATCGGGCACGGTGTAGACGAGGACCTTTCGCAGTTTCGGCGCCCCGCGGAAATAGGCCGGATTCGCGGCTAACTCGACGTGGTCGCCGTGGTACCAGCGCACGACACGGAATGGACCCGTTCCGATCGGCTGCTGATTGAACCCGACGCGGTTGATATTGGCATACCCCCCGAGCAAGTGCTTTGGAATGACGCGGAACGGCTGGTCGCTTTCGCCGAAGACCGTATCGACGAACGGCGCAAACGGCTCTTCCAGGTGGAAGATAACCGTATACGGATCGGGCGTCTCTACCGAGGCAACCTTATCGTAACCGACTCGCTCGACGACGTTGTTGTTCGGATTCATCACCGCTTGCCAGCTGAACTTCACGTCCGCGCTGGTGAACGGCTTTCCGTCTTGCCACTTGACACCATGGCGCAGCTTGTAGGCGATCGTTCGGCCGTCGCGGCTAATGCCGCCGTTTTCAAGCGTCGGCACCGCCGCTGCGAGATCGGGGATGTCGTTACCGCGATCGTCGCGCGTGACCAGCAAATCGAAGGCCAAACTCGAGAGAAAGTTTTCCGCAGTGTTCGTGCCGAGCAGCGGATTGAGCGAGGAGGGCTCCGCGAAAATCGCGGCACGAAGAATACCGCCGCTTGAAGACGGGCCGGCACCTTGCTTCGCGCAGCCGCTTGCGGCGACGGTAACGGCAAGCGCCAGAACAATGAAGCGCCTCACCGGCCGCCTACGAGCCTGAACTTCGCGTACATATAAGGATAGTCTCCGTAGAACCAGTTCCGAAAACTCCGCCGGATGAGCTCGATTCCAGTCACGGGCGAGGCCCCTTTCATCACATAGTGCTTCGCGTCGAAGAAATCCGCACTGTACTGCGGATAGCTAGCCATCGGTTCGAAGCCGGGAAACGGCGCGAAGACGGTGCTCGTCCACTCCCAGCCGTTTCCGATCAAATCCTGAACACCCCATGCACTGACGCCTGCCGGATGCGCATCGACCGGTTCGGGATCGTAACGCGCGAAACCGAAATTTCCGAACTTGCTACTCGGCGGCCGCGCGCCCCACGGGTAAGGTTGTTCACCGCCGGCCGGCGTGCCAAACGCCGCGCGGTGGTACTCCGGTTCGGTCGGAAGCCGTGCGCCTTTCCAATCGGCGTAAGCTTGTGCGTCATCGTGCCGCGCGTATACGGGCCATGAGAGCGGAAGCGGCAGCTCCTCGAAAACGCCGCGCAGACGGAACTCGCCGTCGCGTTCGATCCAGAACGGCGGTACGGGTCCGCCCGCTTTCACGAACTCGCGGTAATCCGCATTGGTTACCGGAAAGCGCTGTATCGCAAATGCGACGACGGCCACCGTATGTTCGTCGAACTCGTTGTCCCAGCCGAAGGGCACGGCATCGGGGCGCGCGCCGAGCGCCGCAGTTCCGGCCGCGATCTCGACAAAATCATTCTTTGGCGGTGACGTATCGCGGTGCGTCTGTTTGACCGGCCGTTTCTTATCGTCGGAGAGTTGGTGAAGAAGATAGACGAGCGTTTCGTGATGCATAGGCTCGTGTTCCAAAATTGTATATACCGACTGCGCACGAACGAGCCTTGGAACGGCCGGATCGTCGAGTTTGGCCTGCGCGATCGCTGCCAAGACGCGCTCATCGCACGCTCGCCCGAACGCCTCGATCTCAGTCTTGGAAGGCCAATCTGAACGCGCGCGCGCGTCCGCATCGCGCGCCGTTGCGGGATCTATTCCGCGTTCGAAAAGCTTCTCAAGGCGCGCGTCGACCGGCTGTTCTCCCAAAGCGCGCTCGTTGAGAACGAGGAAACTGAATGCCGGCAAATGTCCCTCATAGAACGCGAACGGGTGGCGCAACGGAATGGGGCGATCATAGTATGCCTCCGGTAAAATCAACGCGAATAGCTGGGCCGAGCGCTGCCGGTTGCGCCGGTACCAATCGGCCAACGCCGGGCGGTTCACTTGCGCGGTTTGTGTCAGCACGAGATCACACTCTTGCGGCCAGCAGTTTCTCGAGTTGTGAGGGATCCATGGGCGGAGCAAAGAGGTTCCCCTGGACCAGATCGCACCCCTGTGCGCGCAGGAACTCGTATTGCTCGGGCGTCTCCACGCCTTCGGCGATGATCTTCAATCCTAGACTGTGGCCCATCGCGATGATCGCCTTCACGATCGTATCGTCACTGCCTGGTCCGCCCAACCCGGCCACGAACGAGCGATCGATCTTGATGTGGTCGGCGTCGAATCTGCGGAGGTAATTAAGCGACGAATGGCCTGTGCCGAAATCGTCGATCGCGATCTGCGCTCCGATCCGTTTCAGCCCGCGAATCGTTTCGACCGCATGCTCCGCGTCGAAAAGCGCCATGCTCTCGGTAATCTCTACTTCGATGGCTTGGGGAAGCAAGCCGGCGCCGGTCACGATTTCGACCAAACGCTCGCAGAGATCACGCTGGTGAAATTGGCGCGCCGAGATGTTAATGGCCAGCACGAGAAATCCGAACCGTTCCTGCCATTGGCGCATCTGCGCCGCACCGGTTTTTTGAACCCACTCTCCGAGCGGGACGATGAGGCCGCTCGCTTCGGCCGCCGGAATGAACGCGTCCGGCCCGAGCATGCCTTCCGACGGGTGGTTCCAGCGGACGAGGGCCTCGACGGCGACGAGCGGGTTGCCGTCGGCGATCCGCATAATCGGCTGATACTGCAGTCTGAACTCGTCATGTTTGAGCGCCCGGCGCAGCTGTTTTTCTTGCGCTAGCCGGCTGCGGATGGGCGCTTCGAGCGATTCGTCGTAAAAGAAGTAGGCATTCCGTCCTTGTTCTTTTGCATGATACATTGCGATATCGGCATTCTTGATCAGCGCTTGATCGTTGCGGCCGTGGTCGGGATAGACCGAAATACCGATGCTGGTCGTGATAAATTGCTCGTATCCTTCGATGCGGTACGGCTGATCGGCGGTTGCCAGCAGCTCTTCGGCCAGCTCGCGCACGTCGGCATCCCCGCGGCAGGGAGCGAGCACGACAAATTCGTCGCCGCCCAAACGCGCAACGATGCCGCGATTCTTGACGAGCAGGACGAGCCGCTCTCCAACCAATTGCAAGAAACGGTCGCCGAGCGCGTGTCCGAGCGTGTCGTTGATGTCTTTGAATCGGTCGACGTCGAGAAAGAGCAGAGCCACGCACGGCAGTTGTCCCGGAGCGTGCTCCAAAGCGTCGCGCAGGCGCTCTTGGAAAAAGATCCGGTTCGGTAGACCGGTTAGCGAATCGTAGTACGCGAGTGTGCGCATGTGCGCGCGCGTGCGCCTCATCTCGGTGAGATAATGCGCCTCCTCGACCCGAAAGAAAACGCCGCCGGCATGTTTCCCGTCGAGGATCGGGATGGTCGTCACTTGCACCGGCACCAGCGAAGCGTCTTTGCGCCGAAAATCCATTTCAACCGCGCTGGCCTCGCGCTTTTCAGCCGCGGTCAGCGCGTCGCTGACGAATTGAATGGAATCTTGCGCGAGCTGCGAGATGTCGAGCTCGATGAGCTCGTCGCGGGAATAGCCGGTCAGCTGCGAGGCGGCCGCATTTGCTCCCACGATGCGCCCCGCGCGATCCAGCGCGAAGATCGCGCTTGGCGTGGCCTCGAAGAGTGATTCGAAGGCGCGGGGATCAGTGGGCCAGGTACTCACGTAAGCCGTGGACGCCACCCTCGCGCCCAAATCCGGACTCGCGGAACCCGCCGAACGGCGAGCTCGGATCGAATTGGTTGAACGTGTTGCACCACACGACGCCTGCGCGCAAATACTGCGCGATGTACATGTTCTTGCTTCCTTTGTCGGTCCAGATGCCCGCGGAAAGGCCGTACGGCGTGTTGTTCGCCTTCTCGACGGCTTCTTCGGGTGTTCTAAAAGTGAGAATGGAGAGAACGGGGCCGAAAATTTCTTCACGGGCGATCCGGTGCGATTGCTGGACGTTCGTGAAGAAGGAGGCGGGAAAGAAATACCCCCTTTCCGGCAACGCGCACGACTGTTGCACGAGGATCGCGCCTTCGTCGATGCCGCTGCCGACCAGTTCTTTGATTTTATCGAGTTGCATCTTGGAGTTGATCGCGCCGACGTCGGTGTTCTTGTCCAGCGGATCTCCTAGACGAAGCGTTTGAATGCGATCGGTGAGCCGCACGACGATCTGTTCGTGGACGCTTTCCTCCACCAAGAGGCGCGAACCGGCGCAACAGACGTGACCTTGATTGAAGTAGATGCCATTGACGATGCCTTCGATGGCTTGATCCATCGGCGCGTCGGCGAAGACGATGTGGGCGGCTTTTCCGCCGAGCTCGAGCGTGAGCCGTTTCCCGCTACCGGCGGTCGATCGCTGGATGGCCTTGCCGACCTCGGTCGATCCGGTGAACGCAATCTTGTCGACGTCCGGGTGCCCTACGAGCGCCGCTCCGGTCGCCCCGTCGCCGGTAATAACGTTCAGAACACCCGGCGGAAGATCGGCTTCGGCAGCTATCTGCGCGAGCGCGAGCGCGGTGAGCGGCGTCGTTTCGGCGGGCTTTAGTACAATCGTATTGCCGCAGGCCAACGCCGGCGCCACTTTCCATGCCGCCATGAGGAGCGGGAAATTCCACGGCACGATCTGTCCGGCGACGCCGATGGGGTTGGGCTCTTCGCCCGCGCGCATGGCCCACTCGAGTTTGTCCGCCCAGCCCGCATAATAGAAGAAGTGCGCGGCCGAGAGCGGGATGTCGAAATCGCGCGACTCTTTGATCGGCTTGCCGCCGTCGATCGTTTCGAGCACCGCGAGTTCGCGCGACCGTTCCGTAATCGCGCGCGCGATCCGGTAGACGTACTTGGCCCGGTCGGCGGGGCGCATCCTGCGCCAATATTTGTCGTAGGCTTTGCGCGCGGCGCGGACCGCACGGTCGACGTCTTCGTCGCCCGCGTAAGCTACCCGCGCGAGCGTTTCTTCGGTGGCGGGGTTGACGGTGTCGAAGTAACGCCCGTCGCGCGGCGCGATCCACTTGCCGTCGATAAAGAGACCGTACTGCTCGCGGATCGGAGCCTTGACGGTTTCGGGTGCGGGCGCGTATTCAAAGATTGCCATCGATTAATCCATCGGAAAGTAGTCGCGCCCGGCATAGTGGCCGGTCAACTGCTTTTCGTACTGCATGAGGAGATCGTCGAGCAGCGAGCTTGCGCCGATCCGGAAGAGATCCGGCGTCAGCCACGATTCGCCAAGCGTCTCCTTTATGATGACAAGATACGTCATCGCCTGTTTCGTGTTGCGCACGCCACCGGCGACTTTCAAGCCGGCGCGCCGGCCCGTACGCCGGGCGTAATCGCGAATCGCCTCGCACATCGTCACTGCGACAGGGAAGGTGGCGTTCGTCCCCACCTTGCCGGTCGACGTCTTGATGAAATCGGCGCCGGCTTCGAGCGCAAGATCGCTCGCGCGGCGCACCGCGTCGTAACTCCCAAGCTCGCCGGTTTCGAGGATGACTTTCAGGTGCACAGAGCCGCAGGCGGCCTTTATGGCCACAATCTCGTCGTAGACCGCGCGATAGTGACCGGCGAGGAAGGCGCCTCGATCGATCACCATATCTATTTCATCCGCGCCGGCGGCTATCGCGGCCGCCGTGTCCGCGAGCTTCACCTCCATAGAGGATTGACCGCTCGGAAAAGCCGTCGCGACCGACGCGACCTTGACGCTGGTTCCGCGCAGCGCTTCCTTAGCGGCCAGCACGAGATTCGGATAGACGCACACGGCGGCCACGCTGGGAACGTCCGGCAAATGCGGCGCGGGGTGAAGTGCTTTGGCGCAGAGCGAGCGGATGCGGCCTTCGGAGTCTTTGCCTTCGAGCGTCGTGAGATCCATGCACCCAATCGCCAAGCGAATTCCGGCCACCTTGGCGGTCGTTTTGATCGAGCGCTTCGCCAGCGAACCCGCGCGCGCTTCGAGCATGACAGCGTCAACGGTGACGCTCACAGCGTTCCCCGGCGTTCCTGCTCTTTTTCGATCGAAACGAAAAGCGCTTTGAAGTTTCCTTTGCCGAAGCTCAGGCTGCCTTTGCGCTGAATGATTTCGAAGAAAACCGTCGGCCTATCTTGCAGTGGCTTGGTGAAGATCTGCAGCATGTATCCACGGTCGTCGCGATCGACCAGAATGCGCAGATCTCTTAAGATTTGCGTCGCTTCGTCGATCCTTCCGACGCGCGCCTCTAGGTCGTCATAATAGGTGTCCGGTGTATCCAGGAATTCGACGCCGTTTTCCTTGAGCGCGCGGATCGTTGCGATGATGTCGTCGGTGCGGATCGCGATGTGCTGAACGCCGGCCCCTCGGTAGAATTCGAGGTATTCCTCGATCTGCGATTTCTTCTTTCCCTGCGCCGGTTCGTTAATAGGAAACTTGACGCGGTGTTCGGCATCGGTCATCACTTTGGATCGCAGCGCCGTGTACTCGGTCGAAATATCTTTGTCGTCGAACGAGACCAGCTGCGAGAATCCGAAGACGCGCGCATAAAACTCGCCCCACGTATCCATCTCGCCCCAGCCGACGTTGCCGACACAGTGATCGATGGCCAGCAAACCCGGTTTGCCGGCATGCGGCAGCGACTTCGCCAAGGGAACGAAGCCCGGCATGAATATGCCGCGGTAGTTTTTGCGCTCGATGAAACTGTGCACCGTGTCGCCGTAGGTAGCGATCGTCGCTTTCACGACCCGGCCGTCTTTATCAGAAAGCTCGGCGGGTTCGGAAACGACGCGGGCGCCGCCGGCTAGGGCCGCATCGAAGGCGGCGCGGCAGTCTTCAACGAGAATCGCGATGTCTTTGACGCCGTCGCCGTGCAGCGCAACGTGACGAGTGATTTCGTCGTCCGGCAGCAAGCTCGAAGTCAGCACGAACCGGAGGTTGTTCTGCGCGAGCAAGTATGACGCGCGACCGCGAACGCCGGTTTCGGGGCCGGCGTATGCAATTTGCTCGAATCCGAACGCGGAGCAATAATAATGCGCCGACTGTTTGGCATTGCCGGTATACAACTCGACATAATCCCAGTCGATCTTCGCGAGCGGATGCGTTTTCGGGGATGTGAGCGCGGACATCGCAGAAGGGCACTTAGCGAGCCGACCGAAGCGGCCCTGTATATGGCGACCTCTGCGACGTCTTCGGCTGCAGTCCGCACGGCGTTCGCCGGGCTGATCGACTACGCAGGGCTCTTCCCGCCCGCGCAGCTCGAAATGGAGGCGGCGCTCGCCGAGTACGCAGGCGCTCGTCGCGGACCGCACGCGTGGATGCTGGCGCGATTCATCGTACCGGAAGCGCGCATCGATGAACTTTTGCAGTGCGCGCCGGAGCGGGTTTCGCTGAGCGTTATCGTCGGTACGGCGCACGATTCACGGGCGTGGTTTGGCGCGGTACAGGCTTCACTGCAGCGGATTGCGGCGCAAAGAGCTTCGGGCCTAACGATCGAAGCGTTGGAGATGGTGCTGCCGCGTCCGCTTTCGCAGCGCGAAACGTATGACGCCGCGATCGGACAATATTCGGCCGCCGCCGCGCAAACGGGCTTGAGCGATCTTCCTTCATATATAGAATTGCCGCAGGACGAACGGCGAAGCGCCTTGCTGCCCTTCGCTTTGGCGTCCATGAAGCGGCACCGTCTTCGCGCCAAGCTCCGGTGCGGTGGGGTGACCGCAGCGTCGACACCGCCGGTGTATGATATCGCAACGTTTCTGCGAGCTGCGGCTGAAGAAGAGGTTGCGTTCAAAGCAACGGCGGGGCTGCATCACCCCGTGCGCGGTTACAATGAAGAGAGCGGCTTCATCATGCACGGATTCCTCAACGTGCTAACCGCAGCTGCGCTCGTGCGCCAGGGAGCGGAAGAAGATAGCGTTATTGCTTCGCTCGAAGATGAAGACGCCGATCACTTCGCCGTGGATCAGGAGGGCCTACGCTGGCGGGGTACTTTGATCGGCACGGATACATTGCGTGATACGCGCACAAACAGCTTTCATTCCTACGGAAGCTGCAGTTTCAGCGAACCCGTTGACGATCTCACCGCGTTAGGATTGATTGCCGGTGGCTGAATCTTGGGTGCCCGTTCCGCCGGGCTCGGGATTTCCGCTCGAGAATTTGCCTTACGGAGTTTTTGAGGGTTCTGATCGACCGCACGTCGGCGTGGCGATCGGCGACGCGATCTTTGACCTCGACGGTGCGGCGCGCGCGGGCCTGTTCAGCGATCCTTCCTTAAGCACTGCACTGCGCACCGGTTCGTTGAACGGGTTGCTTGCACTCGGACGCGAGGCGTGGACCTCTTTGCGCAGACGCGTGCAGGAGCTGCTTGCGATCTCGTCTCCGATCGCATCCCAGGATCGCGCGAACTTCGTCGTTTCCCGCGCTTCGGCGCGTATGATCATGCCTTTTGAAGTGCGCGACTACGTCGATTTCTATTCGTCGCTCGAACACGCGACCAACCTGGGGAAGATCATGCGGCCCGGCACCGAGCCGCTGCTGCCGAATTGGCGGCGGCTGCCCGTGGGATATCATGGGCGCGCGGGCACGGTGGTTATCGACGGAACGCCGATCGTCAGGCCGCGCGGCCAGATCAAACAGGAGGGCGGTGAGCCGGAGTTTGCGCCAACGAAAATGCTGGATATAGAGCTCGAAGCCGGATTCGTCACGGGTAGCGGTAACGCACTCGGTGACCCGATTCCAATCGAGCGGTCGCGAGAACACATTTTCGGTATGGTGCTGGTAAATGATTGGAGCGCGCGCGATATCCAAGCTTGGGAATATCAGCCGCTCGGCCCGTTTCTGGGAAAATCGTTTGCGACGTCCGTTTCCCCATGGGTTGTGACGCTCGACGCGCTCGAGCCCTACCGCACGGCGCCTCCCACACAAGATCCGGCGCCGCTGCCACATCTGCGCGCCGCGCGGGACTGGACCTACGATATTGCGTTAGAAGTCGCGCTGCAAACGGAGAAGATGCGCGGCCAACGTGCTTCAGCCGAGATCGTAGCGCGCTCGAACTTCAGATATCTCTACTGGAGCATGGCGCAGCAGCTCGCGCACGCGACATCCAACGGCGCGACGATATCGCCGGGCGATTTATTTGCGTCGGGAACGATCTCGGGTCCCGAACCTGCATCTTACGGAAGTTTGATCGAGCTCACGTGGCGCGGTACCAAGCCGTTGAAGCTTGCCTCGGGCGAAGAGCGCGCCTTTCTGGAAGATGGCGACGAGGTAACAATGACCGGATACTGCGAAGCGCCCGGGAAACCCAGAATCGGCTTTGGCAGCGTCAGCGGAAAGATTTTGCCGCCGCGCTAGATTTTACGGCGTACTCACCCACGAACGATAGTATCCATCGTCCTCGACTTTGAGTGCCGGCTTCGCGATCTGGAGCGGCGCGAAGGTGTCGACCATGACCGCGATCTCGTCGGTCGATGTTTTTCCGAGGCTCGCTTCAACCGCTCCCGGTTGTGGTCCGTGCGGAGCGCCGGCGGCGTGCAGCGTGATCGAGCCCTCCTCGACGCCGCGGCGGCTCATGAAATTTCCGCTGACGTAGTAGAGCACTTCGTCGCAATCCACGCTCGAGTGGTTGTACGGAATCGGGATCGCGAGCGGATGATAATCGAACATGCGCGGAACGAATGCGCAAAACGCGGCGCCCGGCGCTTCGAACGTCGCGTGTGACGGCGGCGGCTGATGGAGCTTTCCGGTAACCGGCGCATATTCATCGAGATTGAAAGCGTACGGATAGCAGTAGCCGTCCCATCCGACGACGTCGCACGGATGGTTTTGTACGGTGTAGACCGCGTTTCGCCCCGCATTGGTGACGCGCACTTCGAATTCGCCGGTTTCCTCGATCGGAGCGCGGAGCTCCGGACCGCGAAAGTCGCGTTCGTAGTAAGGCGCGTGTTCCTCGAGTTGTCCGAAATCGTTGCGAAATTTGCGCGGAATCGTGATCATGCCGCTGCTTTCATAAACGAGCATGCGGGTCGGCGATTCCGGCAAAACCTTATATGTGGTACCGGTCGGGATCAGCAGGTAATCCCTTGCGTGATAATCGAGATTCCCAAACGGCGTTTGGATCGTACCCTGTCCGCGGTGAACGAACAGCAACTCGTCGCCGCCGACGTTGCGGTAAAAGTAGTCCATCGGCTCCGAGGTCTCCGAAACACCGACCAGTACGTCGGAGTTTCCTAAAACCGGCGTGCGCGCTTCGATCGCGTCTTTGCCTGCGGGAATCTCGTTCGTTCTAAAATGGCGGTTGCGCAACGGCTCGTTCGGCAGCAGCTCGACGCCGGCGCGCTTCCAGGGCCGCACTTCGAGCGTGGCGGTCGGCGGCCGGAGATGATAGAGCAGCGAGTACGCGCTCTCAAACCCCTTCGTCGAAAAAAGCTCTTCGGCGTAAAGCTGGCCATCGGGACGCCGGAATTGGATGTGGCGCTTCGGCGGAAGTTCGCCCGCGCGTAAGTAAGAGGGCATCAGCGCTTGTACAGACCCGTTATGGTTGCGCGCCCGAGCACATGATTGCGCATCGCGGCCTCCGCGCGCGGCCCGGTCATTCCCGTCGGACCGATTCGCTTTGCATCCAGCGCATACAGCGTGAAGATATAGTGATGGACTTTGCCCGGTGGCGGGCATGGGCCGCCATAGCGCAATTGACCGAACGATGTTGCGCCTACCTCGGCGAGCTGTAAGCTGATGCCGGCGCGGAGCTCGCTGATCGACCCGGGGATGTTATAGGCAACCCAATGGTACCAGCCGCCTGTCGCATCCGGATCGTAGAGAATCAGCGCGAAACTGCGCGTTCCGCGCGGCGCGTTTGACCAATGCAGCTCCGGCGAGACGTTGCCGCCGCCGCACTTGTCGTAAACCGCGGTGAACGGAAGTGAGGTATTCGGCTTGAAGGTATACGACGCTAGCGCGAATGCCGCAGCCGCAAGCATCATGGTTTCGTGACCCCGGGCGGCTGCGGATTGTTGAACTCGGCGTAAAAGGCGTTCGGGTTCATCGGGCGTCCGAGGAAGTTCTTCACTTCAACGTCCGGATCGTATGTGCGCGCAGGTTGCAAGATGTCGCGCCGGTAGCGCATGCCGACGGCCGGACTTTCGAGGCCCCCGTTCAGGAACGCCGTGAACATATCTTGGGCGTAGACTTTAGACCACAGGTAGCCGTAGTATCCGGCGTCATATCCGCCCATTAAATGGCCGAACGATGCTTGCGGGTGCGTATCGGGCGCCGCGGGCATCGGCGTGAGCTCCGCTGCGAGGTGATCCCATACCGCCGTCGTATCGACGTGCGGGCCGCTGGTGTGATAGGCCATGTCGATCTGCGCGTACATAATCTGGCGTGTCGTCGCGTAGGCATAGTCAACGTACCGCGTCTTGATCAAACTGCTAATCAGATCGTCGGGCATCGGCTGCCCCGTCTGCCAGTTCGAACTGATCTGCTTGACGACCGAAGGCTGCCAGACGAAGTTTTCGAGCATCTGTGAAGGCGCCTCGACGAAGTCCCAGACGAAACCGGTGGAGAGTGATTCGTACGGCGCGGTGGCGAGCAGCGCAGCCATGTTATGACCGAACTCGTGAAAGAAAGTGACGACGTCGTCGTGGCTGAGAAGCGCCGGTTGTCCCGGAGCGGGCCGCGGCCAGTTTCCAACGACCGCCGCAAACGGCGGGCGGTACGTTCCGTTGGAGAGCCTGCGCACCGGCAAGATCGGAAAGTTCGCAAAGTGGCCGTATTTGTGCGGCCGCGGATAGAGATCGAAATACGTCGTTCCGATGAAGCGTCCGGTAGCCGAGTCGTTGACCGCATACTCGAGCACGTCCGGATTCCACGCGTCGGTCGGCGTGATTTGTTTGAAATTCACACCCAGCAGCCGGTGGTAGATGTCGAGCACCGCGTCGATCGTGTGCTGGACGGGGAAGTACTGCTTTATCTCGTTTGAATCGACTGCATATTGCGTCTTGTGCAGCATGTTGTCGTAGTAGGTAAAGTCCCACGGGTGCAGCACCGCGGCCGGATCGTGCGTATCGGAAGCCTTGAGTGACGCCAAAGCTGCGACTTCGGCGCGCGCCTTGGGCAGCAGCGTTTTATCCAAGCCGCCCAAGAACGTTTCGATCCGCTGGGGTGTTTTTGCGGTGCGGTTGGAGACTTGATAGGCGGCCCAGGTTTCGTATCCGAGCAAGTGAGCGAGACGATCGCGAACCGCGATGGCGCGTTCGAGCAACGGCGTGTTGGCGGCGGCTTCGCGATTATTGTATGCGAGATAATATGCTTGGCGCGCCGATTCGTCGGATTGATCCTGCATGAAGGGCGTAACGGTGCTTTCGTTCACCGGGACGATGTAGCCCCCGCCCGGCGCAGCCTTGAGGCCCGCGGTTAAACTCGCCGGCAGCACTGCCGCTTGAGCCGCCGTTATGGTAATCGATGTTGCGTCGTTCCCGAGATTTTGCGCGAATGTGTTTTGCAAGTCCGTCAGTTCTTTGCTGAGCCGGACGAATTCCAAACGGCGCGCCGAAGATAAACCCGCACCGCTGCGCTTGAGCGTGTCGAGCCAGCTCGACGCGAGCTTGCGCTGATAGACGTCTTTTGCAGTGTTCCCGCGCACGGCCGCGGCGAGAGCCGCGTAGAGTTGCGGGCTCGCGGTTAAGTCGGTGAAGAAGGACGATTCGTCGTTGTTGCAGTTCAGCGAGGCCTGCTGCACCGCCGGGTCGGTGGTCACGTTGAAAAGGAATTGGTCGGCGATCGTTGAGTCGTTCAGATCCGACGACAGGTTTTCCAAACGCAGAACGGTGTTGGCGAACGTTCGCGTGCCGCGCTGCGCCAAGATAGATTTTAGCTGCTCTTGGGCTTGGGCGATTGCCGTCTTACAAGACGAGGCGATTTGATCTTTGGTCAGATTCCAGGCGACGGGGACTGTCGCGCCGTCGGCGGCGGCGGCTGGGAGCGGGCAAGCGAGCAACAGGACGGCGTAGAGGGCAATGCGCTTCAAGGTGTACCTCCGGAGAGATGTCGTTTTTGGAAACGTTGGAAATCGCCCCTTTGTGCTATGATGCTTGTCGCCATAACGGGGGCCGGGCCTCGCGCAGCGTAACCTCGTGAACCCCGCCAGGACCGGAAGGGAGCAACGGTAAGCGAGCCCTTACGGGTGCCGCGAGCCACCTGACTCCCGTTGTGGTTAAGAACTCGTATCCGGGGAGGGCGGGATAGCCCAGGCGCGAACCTGCCTCGTCCCGGCTAACCGTACGCCGGATGAGCTTTTTTTGAGCATAAAAGAACGCTACTTCATTAAGATCGTGCCGCAACGGGGCGATGTCGTTCATCGCTTTGAAGTGACGCGCAAACACATCGTTTCGGGCTCCGCTGCACTAGCGGCAGCCTTGCTGTTGGTATTGGCGGCGGCGGGATTCCAGGTCTTCCGCGTACACGCTCAACAGGCGGCGCTCCAGTCCCAGCACGAACAGTTGCAGAGCCTGGACAAAAAGGCCAGCGCCATCCGCTCGCAGCTCCAGCAAGTTCAGCGCCAGAATCAAGAGATTCAGCAACTGATTGGCGTCGGATCGAAACCGCGGCCGCACGGCAGCGCCGTACAGAAGACATCGTGGGTGCCGTCCGCGGCCAAGCCCGGCGTCGTGCAGTTAGCACGCCACGTCGACCAGCTCGCGCAAGCTTCAAATGAAACGTTCCGCCAGGCCGACGATTTGCGCCGGCTGACGCTGCACGTCCTGAACATGCATCATCTCGCGGAATTGGCCCGCGCGCGGCTGCTCGCCGCCATTCCATCGATCGATCCGGTGGAAGGCGCGCCGGTCGTGGGGTGCTTCTGTTATCGCTCGGCTCCCGACGTTGAATTTCACCCGGGCATCGACCTCGGCGCGAATTATGGGGACGCCATCCACGCTGCGGCCGCCGGGACCATCGCCAGCGCGGGTTGGGACGGCGGCTACGGGATGAAGATCGATATCGATCACGGCAACGGCTACCACACGTGGTACGCGCATCTCTCGCACTTCGACGTTTCCGCCGGGCAGTACGTCCACAAGGGCGAGCTGATCGGCCTCGTGGGCGACACCGGCTTTTCGACCGGCCCGCATCTGCACTATCAGGTGATGCTCAACGGCACCGCGGTGGATCCGGCGCCTTACCTGAGCGGAGTCCCGCCAAAAGTTTTAGCCTCTCTTCCCTAGAACCGCCCCTTCATGAGCGCACTATCTTGCCAGGTCTTTTTTGTGCTGGACAAAGTGATCTGGCTCTATACGATCGTCATGCTCGTCTACGCCGTGCTTTCGTTCGTGCCGGACCTTCGCGGTGCTTGGAGCCGCTGGGTCGATATGCTCGTCGAACCAGTGCTGGCTCCCGTTCGGCGTCTAGTCCCGCCGACTGCGGGCATCGACTGGTCGTTCATGATCGTCATCTTCCTGTTGTGGCTGCTGGACAATCTTTTGATCCGGCCTAACGCGTTTGCCTGCTATTGACCGCTCACCGTAGCGAGATTGCGGAGGGCGTCCGCAACTTTTGCATCATCGCCCACATCGACCACGGGAAAACGACGCTCTCCGACCGGCTGCTCGAAATGACGCGTACGATCGAGCTGCGAAACATGGAAGATCAGGCGCTCGACGCGATGGACTTGGAGCGCGAACGCGGGATCACCATCAGGATGCATCCCGTTACGCTGAACTATCCGGCGCGCGACGGCAAGACATATCAACTGAATCTGATCGACACGCCCGGCCATGTTGACTTCTCGTATGAGGTCTCGCGATCGCTCGCCGCGTGCGAAGGCGCGATTCTCATCATCGACGCGGCCCAAGGCATTGAAGCGCAGACGCTTGCGAACTATCACCTGGCGCTCGAACACGATCTGACGATCATCCCGGTCATCAATAAGATCGATCTGCCCGCTGCCGACCCAGAGCGCGTGATGGGCGAAGTCGAAGAACTTCTGATCATGGAACGCAGCGAATGCATCTTGGCCAGCGCAAAAAATGGCGTAGGCATCGACGAGATTCTTGAAGCGATCGTGCACCGGATTCCGCCCCCGAAGGGCCACCGCGACCATTTGCGCGGTTTAGTATTTAACGCACAGTTCGATTCCTATCGTGGCGTCGTTGCGTATGTGCGCGTCGCCGACGGCGAGCTGCACGCAGGCACGAAGTTCATGTCGATGGCGCACCAGCGCGTTTTCGAGTGCACCGAGGTCGGCATCTTCGCTCCGCAGATGCAGCCGACCGCGAAGCTCGACATGGGCGGCGTGGGTTACGTGATCGGCAATATCAAATCGCTGGGAGAGATCGACGTCGGCGATACGATCACCGGGGCGAGCGATCCCGCGCACGTTCCTTTGACCGGATACCGCAAAGCGGTGCCAATGGTTTACTGCGGGCTGTATCCGAACGAAGGAGCCGAGTATGGCGCGCTGCGCGACGCGCTCGAGAAACTCAAACTCAACGACGCCGCATTCACGTACGAGCCGGAAACGTCGGTTGCGCTGGGATTTGGCTTCCGTTGCGGTTTCCTGGGCTTGCTGCACATGGAGATCGTGCAAGAGCGCCTGGAGCGGGATTACGCGCTCGACTTGATTGCCACGTCGCCTTCGGTCGTCTTCCGCGTTACGCGGACGGACGGCACGGTGGAGATGATCGACAATCCGAGCAAACTTCCGGCCACGACCCTGATTTCGACCATCGAAGAGCCGTACGTCAAGGCGACGATCATTACGCCGCCGGAGTACGTCGGCGCGATTATGGAGATCACGCAAGCGCGGCGCGGGGAGCTCGGCAACATGGAATATCTCCACGACGGCCGCGTCATAATGACGTATGAGATGCCGCTGATCGAGGTGATCATCGACTACTTCGATCAGCTGAAGTCACGCACGAAAGGCTACGCTTCGCTGGATTACGACATCATAGGCTACCGTGAAGGCGACCTTGTCAAGCTGGAGATTTTGCTGGGCGGCGACGTGGTGGACGCGCTCTCGTTCATTATTTCGCGCGAACGGGCCGCCGCTCGCGGGCGCGCGCTGGCGGAGAAGCTCAAAGAACTGATCCCGCGGCAGATGTTCGAGGTGCCGATTCAAGCGGCGATTGGCGGGAAGATCGTCGCGCGCGAAACGGTGAGCGCGATGCGCAAGAACGTGCTGGCCAAGTGCTACGGTGGCGACATCACGCGTAAACGCAAGCTCTTGGAGAAGCAGAAGATCGGCAAAGAGCGCATGAAGCGCGTCGGCAAAGTCGATCTGCCGCAGGAGGCGTTTATGGCGGTGCTGCGTTTGGGTTCCGACTAGCTCGCGTGAAGACGTTCGTCGCGACGAAGAATCTCGGCAAGCTTGGCGAGCTGCGCGCGATATTCGCCGGGACGGAGCTCGACCTCGATACATATCCGTTGTACGCTGAGCCCGCTGAGGGTGAGACGAGCTACGTCGAAAACGCCGCCATCAAAGCGCACGCGTTGCGCGAGCAACTTCAGCAGGCGGGCGTGGAGGGCGCGGTGCTGTCCGATGATTCCGGGCTCGAGGTAACCGCGCTGGGCGGACGCCCCGGCGTTCTTTCCTCGCGTTACCAAGGGCCGGATGCGACTTGGCCCGCGCGGCGCGAAGCGTTGCTGGAAGAGCTGCGGGATATTCCCGCGGATAAACGCGCGGCAAAATTTTGTTGCGCGATGCTTCTCATTCTCGATGATGGCAGCGAAGTAAAGGGGTACGGCGAGGTTCGCGGCGCGATCGCCGGTGAAGAGCACGGGAAATTCGGCTTCGGATACGATCCGGTTTTCTTTTATCCGCCCGCCGGCAAGACGTTTGCCGAATTCGACGATGACGCCAAAAATCGCGTCAGCCATCGCGGGCGCGCCGCGAGCGCGCTTTTGAGCGCGTTGCGAGTTCGTGGCTGACGAGCAGGCCATCGGGCCTGGGACCGCCGATGAAGTTGCGTACTTTTCGCGCCGGCGCACGGCGAATGAGCACGACGCGCGGCTTTACGTCGACCTCGCGCACGTAGCGCCGAACGGCGTGTTTGTGGCACGGGACGAGGGAACGGCGATTGGGATTGCCATGCCGCACGCGCTCGAGGACGAGTGGTTTCTCAGCGATTTGTACGTCGAGCCGTCGTTTCGCGGTCGCGGGCTAGGGTTGTCACTTCTGAAGGCAGCGGCAGACGGAGCCGGAGCGGTTACGCGAAGTGGCGTTTTGGATCCGGCGCACTTGGAGGGACTCGCGTTTTATTCACGTGTCGCTGTGCCGATGCAAATGCCGCTGCTCGAGATCGCCGGCGAAGTGCCGAGGGCCAGTGAGCTGGAGAAGATGGCGGCCGGTGAGCACCGGTTCGGCGCCGTCCCGATCGATCCGATGTCGCACGCGACGGCGCTCAATCAACTCGATCGCGAGGTCCGTGGCACCGCGCGGCCGGCGGACCACTTGTACTTTGCTGATAACGCTAAGGGGTTTGTCTTCACGCGCGAAGCCGAGATTGCGGGCTATGCGTATGTTTGGCCGAGCGGGCGGATTGGACCGATGGCGTCGGTGTCGCATAATTACTCCGTGCAAATGCTCGCGTATGCGCTGGCGGCATTGCGGGCGAGCTACAATGCGGAGTGGTGTACGCTGCTGGTGCCGGGAGTTAATGTGAAGATACTGCGCGCAGCGATGAAGGCGCGATTGCGAATTACGGGAACGAAAGTATTTGCAAGTGACAATACCATTTCTGATCTAACTCGTTACATCGGAGGCGGTTCGTTAATGTTTTAGCAACAACTTAAACACTCGCTTTTAGTATAATAGATACAAAGCGAGGTGTTGTTGTGAAACATTGTAACTTATGCAAGAACGTGCTACCCGTTTCAGAATTTCCGATCCGCTCTTACCAAACCTTGAAGCCATCTGCGTACTGCAAACCCTGTCAACGCGAATACTCTCGAAGCCATTACCGGCAACATCGGCCGAAGCATAACGAGAGGCGCTACGTAAATCAAAAACGATACCGGCAGCGGAATCGTGAGCGGCTAGGCGAGTATCTTATCGGTAAGGCTTGCGTAGACTGCGGAATTGCCGACGCTGTCGTGTTGGAGTTCGACCATGTGTGTGGAGAAAAAGTCGGCAACCTAAGCGAAATGGTCTCTAACGGACACCCCTGGAAGCGGGTTTTGGCCGAATTGGCGAAGTGCGACGTGCGGTGCGCGAATTGCCATCGACGCCGAACCGCACATCAACTAAAATGGTTCAGAGCAGGCCTCGGGGCGTAGCTCAGCCAGGTAGAGCGCTTCGTTTGGGACGAAGAAGCCGCATGTTCGAATCATGTCGCCCCGACCAAAATCAGCGGCCCGCTTGGAAGCAACCTTGCGGGCCGTGGTATTCTATCTCAGGCTCGAGTAGGCGCCCGTGGTCTAATGGATAAGGCACGAGTCTTCTAAACTCGAAGATGGGGGTTCGATTCCCTCCGGGCGCACATGGTGACTGTAGCTCAGCTGGTTAGAGCGTCGGCCTGTGAAGCCGAAGGTCGCGGGATCGTAGCCCGTCAGTCACCCCAACCCCCCCCAAAAGTAGGCAGCGCCCC